>MDTA01034700.1_pt1 | contig 10536 bp, 9 predicted proteins | sample 811151 | NCBI WGS metagenome assembly MDTA01 (sample SAMN05326648, study PRJNA326480) | marine metagenome | isolation source: seawater | place: Indian Ocean: South | collected 2010 | reverse complement strand
GGTCAAGTGGTTCAACAATGCCAAAGGGTACGGATTCATCATCGAGGATGGCTGCAGTGACGACCTGTTTGCGCACTTCTCTTCGGTGCAAATGGACGGCTACAAGACCCTGAAAGCCGGCCAGGCCGTAACCTTTGACAAAAAGCCCAGTGACAAAGGCATTCACGCAGTCAACATCGTCCCTGACGAATTGCCCGCCAGCAAAGCGCAGGCTGGTACCGGGAGTGAATCTGCCGGCAAGTCGAGTCAGCAGGAATCAGGGCGCGACAACTATCCGCCCCGTGCCGTAAACGCCTGATCGGTTGCGACATTGGAATACTCGCACCCACCGGTACTCTACTGGTGGGCCTACCCCTTCTTGCTTTTCAGAATCATCCCCTGATGAGCGATATCAACTTCGCTTTGCCACTGCCCCTCTTTGCAGTACCCTGCTGTCCACAAACACATCGTAATCCCGGGAATACAGCAGCGCATGGCTGAACTCGTGCTTTTTAACAAACCCTTCCAGGTTTTGAGCCAGTTTACCGACGATGGCGTCTCCGGTGGTGACTCACCGAGAGCCACCCTGGCGGACTATCTGCGAATCCCGGGTATCTACCCTGCCGGTCGCCTCGACTATGATTCCGAGGGCCTGCTTCTTCTGACCTCTGAAGGCCCGCTGCAACACAGGATTGCCTCTCCTTCGCTAAAGATGCCGAAGACCTACTGGGTGCAGGTGGAAGGCGACATTACGGAAGACGCCTTGAAACATCTGGCAGCCGGAGTTCAGTTGAAAGATGGCCTGACCCGACCGGCAAAAGCCACCAGAATAGCCGCCCCTGCAGTCTGGCCCAGGGTTCCGCCGGTGCGCCATCGAGAAACAGTTCCCACCAGCTGGATTGAGCTGACCATCACCGAAGGCAAGAATCGGCAGGTCCGACGAATGACTGCCGCCGTGGGCTTTCCAACGCTCAGGCTGATCCGGTACCGGATTGGCGACTGGTCGCTGGAGGGCCTGGATTCAGGAGCCCACCGGACCGTTACCGTTAATCTTCCAGCTTCAGCAAAAACAACCCGCCGCGGCAAAGCCGCCGGCGCCCGACCCGGGAGAAACCGCAGATCATGACCTGGACACCCCACGCAACCGTCGCCGTTATCGTTGAAGATGGTGCGGGCCGCTACCTGATGGTCGAAGAAGTCAGCGGCGGCAAGGTTGTTTTTAACCAGCCCGCAGGCCATGTGGAGGAAGACGAAGCCATTCTCGATGCGGTTCGCCGGGAAACACTCGAAGAAACAGGCTGGGACATAGAGCCGTTACATTTTCTCGGCATCTATACCTACAAGGCGCCAGCCAACGGAGTGACCTACTACCGATTCTGCTACGCGGCCAGGGCCCGAAACCGGCTTACCGACCACCTGGACGATGGCATCATCGCCGCCCACTGGCTGACTCTGGAAGAGATTCGCGCATTGGGCACGCAATTGCGAAGCCCGCTTGTGCTTCAATGCATAGAAGATTACCGAAATGGTCGCCGATACCCGCTGGACGTGGTGGTGGATGCGCAGACGGCGCCACCGGAAAGATGATAAACTTGCGGCTTTTTAACCGGTAGCAAAGCTGTCATGAACAACGCATCCGACACCCATACTTCAAACGGCGCAACCCACACCCGCGTCATTGTCGGCATGTCCGGCGGCGTGGATTCTTCCGTGGCCGCCTGGCTGCTCAAGGATCAGGGTTATCAGGTGGAAGGCCTGTTCATGAAGAACTGGGATGAGGACGATGGCACCGAATACTGCACCGCCATGACGGACCTGGCAGACGCCCAGGCCGTGGCGGATGCCATCGGCCTCAAGCTTCATACCGCCAGTTTCGCGGCGGAGTACTGGGACAGGGTGTTTGAACACTTCCTGTCCGAATACCAGGCCGGGCGGACACCGAATCCGGATATCCTGTGTAACAAGGAAGTGAAGTTCCGGGCGTTCCTGGACTACGCCATTACTCTTGGCGCCGATTACATTGCCACCGGCCACTACGCCCGCCAGCGTCCGATTGCTGGCTCCCCGGGCAAGGCCCAGCTCTTGAAAGGGTTCGATCCCAACAAGGATCAGAGCTACTTCCTGCATGCTGTCTCCGGCGACCGCATTGCAAGGACACTGTTCCCTGTGGGCGAGCTGGAAAAACCGGAAGTCCGTCGTATTGCCGAACAGCAGGGTTTCGTTACCCACGACAAAAAAGATTCCACCGGTATCTGCTTTATTGGTGAGCGCAAGTTCAAGGATTTCCTGAAGCAATACCTGCCAGCCCAGCCCGGCGATATCGAGACACCCGATGGCCAGAAAATTGGCCGGCACCAGGGCCTGATGTATCACACCATTGGCCAGCGGCAGGGGTTGGGCATCGGCGGCCTCAGTGAATTCGGGGATGAGCCCTGGTACGTGGCGGAGAAAGATCTCAGTCGTAATGTCCTTATTGCAGTACAGGGAAAGCATCACCCCCTGCTCTTTTCCCGAGGCCTGGTGTCCGGGCCGATTGACTGGGTAGCCGGCGAAGCACCGGCAGGAACCTTCCGCTGCAAGGCCAAAACCCGCTACCGGCAGCCAGACCAGGATTGCGAAGTTGAGGTTATCGAGGGCGGCGTCCGGGTGGACTTCGACAATGCTCAGCGCGCCGTCACGCCCGGGCAATCCGTCGTTTTCTACGACGGCGATGTGTGTCTCGGCGGCGGCGTTATAGAAGAGACCTGGCGAGACGGCGAACCCTTGCCAGACCGCCTGACCGGAACCCGGCGCCAGGAAGAAACCGCATGAGCCGCTCCCTCAAGGATCAGACGCTGGCGCTGGCCGGCGTGTTCCAGGCCGCGAACCTGGTCCAGCAGATTGCCCACAATGGCCAGTGCAACGAAGCCAGCCTGGAAACATCTATTCGTTCCCTGTTTGCCACCGATCCGGCGAACACTCTGGACGTCTATGGCGGCGAGCTTCGGGATATCCGCGAAGGCCTTGTCACCCTGTCCTCGGTGCTTAGCCAGCAATCCCGGCAGCAGGACATCGAAGTCTTGCGCTATGCCCTGAACCTGATCCAGCTTGAATCCAAACTGAATCGACGCTCCGACATGCTGGACGTGATTGGTAGTCGCATTGATCAGGCCAGGCATACCGCCAGCCACTTCGGGTACACCCACCCCAACCTGATCAGTAACCTGGCATCGGTCTATGCCGATACCATCAGCACCTTCCGACTACGCATCCAGGTCAGCGGCAACCCATCGGTGCTGCAGCGGGAGGAGAATGCTGCCAAAGTGCGTGCCCTGCTGCTCGCAGGCATTCGTTCCGCCGTACTCTGGCGTCAGACTGGCGGACGCCGCTGGCAGCTGATCTTTGCCCGGAAAAAAGTTATCCGGCTCGCCGGCGAGCTGGCCGAGGAAGCCAATCGCTCCCTGTACCACTGACGGCGCTGATTCAGTGCCTCCGGTGGTGTATGATATGCACCCCTTATTTTCTTTTGATCCGAATCTTTGATGACTTGAGAGGTTTTCGATGGAACTCACCGCCCTGACCGCCATTTCCCCGGTCGATGGACGCTATGGCAGCAAGGTCAGCGTCTTCCGTGAAATTTTCAGTGAATATGGCCTGATCAGGAACCGGGTAACCGTCGAGATCCGCTGGTTGCAAAAGCTGGCCGCTCATCCCGGAGTAACTGAGGTACCCCAGTTTTCCGCCGAAGCCAACAAAGTTCTGGACAGTCTGGTCAGTGAGTTCAGCCTTCAAGACGCCGAGCGCATCAAGGACATCGAACGCACCACCAATCACGATGTGAAAGCGGTCGAGTACTTCATCAAGGAAAAAATTGCCGGCGTTCCGGAACTGCACGCCGTGACCGAATTTGTTCACTTTGCCTGCACCTCGGAAGACATCAACAACCTGTCCCATGCCCTGATGCTCCGCGAGGGCCTGGACCACGGCCTGTTGCCGGCCATGGATCGTGTTGTCGACAAGCTGGCACAGCTGGCTCATGATCATGCTGAACAGCCCATGCTATCCCGTACCCACGGCCAGACAGCCTCGCCCACCACCGTTGGCAAAGAGCTGGCCAACGTGGTTCATCGGTTGCGTCGACAGGTAAAGCAGGTCCGTGAAACCGAGCTTCTGGGCAAGATCAATGGCGCTGTGGGCAACTACAATGCCCACCTGTCCGCCTACCCGGAAATCGACTGGGCTGTGAATGCCCAGGAATTCATCGAGAGCCTTGGCCTCGACTGGAATCCGTACACCACTCAGATCGAACCCCATGATTACATCGCCGAACTGTACGATGCCATCGCCCGATTCAACACAATCCTGATCGATCTGGATCGTGACATCTGGGGCTATATTTCACTCGGCTACTTCAAGCAGAAAACGGTGGAAGGCGAAGTGGGCTCCTCAACCATGCCCCACAAGGTCAATCCCATCGATTTCGAGAACTCCGAAGGCAACCTTGGCATCGCCAACGCGCTCTTCAGCCACCTTTCCGCGAAGCTGCCCATTTCACGCTGGCAGCGGGATCTGACCGACTCCACCGTACTACGCAACCTGGGCGTTGGCTTTGCCCACAGCCTGATTGCCTACGAAGCAACATTGAAGGGCCTCGGCAAACTGGAAATCAACCCGGCTCGCCTGGATGAGGACCTGGACCATGCCTGGGAAGTGCTTGCCGAGCCGATCCAGACCGTGATGCGCCGTTACAACATTGAAAAGCCCTATGAAAAACTCAAGGCTTTGACCCGCGGCAAGGCAATGACCCCGGAAGTGATCAAGAATTTCGTTGAGAGCCTGGACATTCCCGAGCAGGCCAAGGCCGAACTGATGGCCCTGACTCCGGGTCGTTATATCGGTAACGCCGTCGATCAGGCACAAAACATCTGAAACCGGGAGCAACACCCATGGACATGCTTGGCGGACTGACACCTTCTGAATTTCTGCGAGACTACTGGCAGAAAAAGCCGCTGGTTATCCGTCAGGCATTTCCGGGCTTCCAGTGCCCGGTCAGCGCTGATGAACTGGCAGGCCTTGCCTGCGAGGAAGGCGTGGAGTCCCGGATTGTCATCGAAAACGACGATGGCAAGCCCTGGCAGCTCCACAATGGCCCCTTCTCGCCGGACCGGTTCAGCTCACTACCTGAACAGGACTGGACGCTGCTGGTGCAGGGCCTGGACCATTGGGTGCCCGATATTGCCGATCTTCTCGAACATTTCCGCTTTATTCCCAACTGGCGCCTGGATGACATCATGGCCAGCTTTGCCCCGAAAGGCGGCAGTGTCGGCCCGCACTACGACCAGTACGATGTATTCCTGCTTCAGGCCCAGGGTCACCGTCGGTGGACATTTGGTGGGCATTGCGACCACACCTCACCCAGGGTGGAGGGCACCCCGCTCCGCATTCTGAGCAGTTGGGATGGCGAGGAAACCGTTACCCTGGCACCTGGTGACATGCTGTACCTTCCCCCGGGCATTGGGCACCACGGAGTTGCGGAAGATGACTGCATCACCCTTTCGGTGGGATTCCGGGCGCCGACCATTGACGATATTCTTACCGGCTTTACCGACTTCCTTTGCAGCCGCTCCGACGCGGCGGATCACCTGAACGATCCGGACCTGAAGGTGCAGGAGAATCCCGGCACCATCCAGCCTGATGTGGTAGATCGCCTGGAGAATGTGATCCGGGAAAAGCTTGGCGACCGTCGGCAACTGGCGCTCTGGTTTGGCCAGTTCTCGACTGCACCCAAGAGCATGGATATTGTCGTTCCTGCTGACGAGCCCGCGTCCAACGAGGATGTTGCGGAAGCGATTCACGCAGGCGAGCAGTTGCGGTGGAACGAAGGCTCCCGTTTCGCCTACTACGACTTCGCCAGCGAAACCGCGCTGTTTGTCGATGGCGAGCAGTTCCTGCTCAAGGGTGACGCCCGACCACTCGCTCCGTTACTGTGTTCCGCCGCCCGTGTGAATATGGCTGCCCTGGCCGGGTTTGCTGACGATGACGCGTTGCTTGGGCTTCTGACCACGCTCTACAATCAGGGCTCCGTTTACTTCGAATAGGCATTATGAGCATCCGGTTTCGCAAATACAGCTGGCAACTGGCTCCGGGGTCCATCCGCGACATTCGCCAGCAGGTGTTTATTGAGGAACAGAACGTCCCATCGGAACTGGAATGGGATGAAACCGACGAAATTGCCGACCATTACCTCGCTGTTCTCCCTGATAACACCCCGGCCGGCGTAGCCCGGCTGTTTTCAACACTGGAAGAAACCGGCCACATTGGTCGCATGGCGATATTGCCCCAATTCCGTGGCCGGGGCATTGGGGAAGCACTGCTGAGGCACCTGATTGCGGAATCCGCGAATCGATTTTCCGAGCTCAGACTGTCTGCCCAGGAGCACGCCATTCCGTTCTACCAGCGCTCAGGCTTCCATGTCTGTTCTGGCGTTTATGACGACGCCGGCATACCCCACTTCGACATGCGCTGTCTGGCGCCGGATCTTGCCGCCGGAAGTCTCGGGGCCAGTGATCACCCCATGATTCTGGGCAGCGATACGGATTCCTGGCTATTCGATACCGAATCGAGACTGCTGGGCCTGATGGATTCAGTGGTTGGGCAGGCCAGCCAGCGGATCTGGCTGTACGACCGCCTGCTCGAACATGATCTTTATGACCGGCATCGGTTCCGGGAACTGATTTCGGCCCTGGCCCGCCGGCACCGGCTCAGTGAAGTCAGGTTGCTTATCCATGACGACAAGCCTCTGGTCAAACGCCGGCACGCCCTGGTCGAGCTGATGCGCCGACTACCCAGCCGAATGGAGCTTAGACTGGTGAATGAGGACTATCCGGTTGAGGACCAGCCCTTCATCCTCGCGGATCGTGAAGGTGTGGTTTACCGGCACGACTTCTACAAACCAGAAGGCTTTGCCAAGTTTTCGGACGGCGGCCGGGTGAAGCTGCTGTCTGAAAATTTCCAACGCATGTGGGATGCGGCGCGCCCTTCTCTGGAACTTCGGGAACTACCGCTCTGAGTGATGTGCCTGGGGCGCGTCCGGCGCTTCGAATCTGGCACCGAACGGGGCAAACTCGGTATCCACCTCGGTGGCCACCTCGGCAATCAGTTTACGCAACCATTGGTGATCCGCATTGTGCTGCAGCAGCGGACTCCAGGCCATTTTCAATTCAAACGGCGGGATCTCGAACGGCGGAACCTTCACCACCAGGTTCGGATTGTCTTTTTGCAGCCAGGCCGCTCGGGATGGCAAAGTTGCTACCAGGTCGTGCTGCTCGGCCAGCAACATCGCCACCTGGTAGTGCCGGGTGAACACCGAAATCTGGCGCTTGCGCCCCATTCTTGAGAGAGCCTCGTCTACCCAGCCCAGACGCTGGACATCCTTGGGGTTTACCCCCACGCCAACGCCAAAACCGGTCTTGCTGACCCAGATATGGCTGGCATCCAGATAGGTATCCAGAGTGAACGGTTCTTTCAGTACCGGATTTCTGGCGTTCATCAGGCAGGCAAAATATTCGGTCCACAAGGTCTTCTGGTGAAAAGATTGCGGGATCTTGTCGAACCGGTTAATTGCCATATCGAGCCGCCCCTGTTCCACATCCAGAAAGCTGACATCACTGGGCGTAAGTACGTCCAGCGTAACGTGAGGTGCTTCCTGACGGATCCGCCTCAGTACCCGTGGCATCAGGCAGGACTCGGCATAATCACTGGCCATGATCCGGAACACGCGTTGGCTGTCCAGGGCCGAGAACGGTGTTTTCTCCTGCACGGCCTGCTCAATATCCGACAGGATACCCCGCACCAGCGGTTGCAGCTCCCGCGCGCGCTCCGTGGCCGTCATGCCCTCGCTCGTTCGCACCAGCAGCGGATCGCTGAACAGGTCCCGTAGCCGCCTCAGGCCATTACTCATGGCTGGCTGGGTAATACCCAGGTGGTTAGCAGCCTTGGTAACATTCCGCTCGCGCAACAACACATCCAGGTAAACGAGCAAATTCAGATCAACACGGGAAATATCCACAAAAACTCCGAAGCACCAGAAACGGGAAATCACCACCATTCACGAAAACAATATACATGATACAGTGGATTCACGGAATCAATCCGCAACACGAACTTTCACATTTGAAAACGGATCTGGGGCGGTATTTCTGCTAGTCTTTCTGATACTTGCTGAATAATATCGGTATTTTTGAGGCCGGTTTACAGACCCGCCATCATTTGATCCTGAAGCCGGAGTCGTTACTGACAAAATGGATACCACTACGATCGTCCTTCTGCTGGCGGCCATCGTTACCGTCTCGATTGTCATTATTGTGCTCAGCCAGATGCGCGAGCGCGCCCGTATTGAGCGGGCTCGCAAGATTACCGCCCAGGAAGACGCCTACAACAGGGCCAATCGACTACTGACTGAAATTCCCGGCCAGTATCTGACGGCCGATCTGAAGCTGCTTTTGATCAAGCGCATGGAGGAAGCCTGTGGGGAGCTTGCCGGGCTCAAGTCCAACCTGCCGGTCAAGGAGTGGCAGAACGCTGCCGCTGAGCTGAAAGCCGAGATCATCGAAAAGCGGGACAGGACCACTCCCGTCAAGATCGATTCAGCCGAAAAGTCCAACTATGTCAAAGAGTTGCTTCAGAACCTGTTCAAAATGATTGAAGCAATGCACAAGAGTGGCCGAATTGATGCGGCGACTGCCAAGAAAAACCTCAAATATGTGCTCTTCCTGGTCCACAAGACCCACGCGGATCTGCATGTGTTTCAGGCCAGGGATTACGTGCGCCAAAACCAGTTTCGCAAGGCCATCCACGCCTATCACCTGGCCAGTACCGAAATGGGCAAATCCCGCGACAACCCTTTGGCTATGAAAGCGGTCAAGAGTTTCCGTACCCGCATCAAGGAGCTTGAGGCGCTGAGTGCAGAGGGTAAGGAAAGCCCTCAGGGAGAGTCCAAACTGGACCGCGAGTGGGATACCTTCCTCCACGACGACGAGTGGAAGAAAAAGGCCGACTACGACGACTGAAGGCACCGAACGGGTCGCCATTGCAGACCCGTCAACAGGGATAGTGCAAACCCGTGAGCAAGGGCTTTAAACAACGACTTTCCTATCGACTGACCCGGGACACGGTACTGGTTGCCATGGCACTTGGGCTGGTGCTGAATGTTATCCAGATTACTCTGGACTATTTCAGCGCAAAGGAGTCGATGGAGAAGGAAATCCACGCCCTGATCGACATCAGCAACAGCCCCGCGTCACAGATTGCCTACAACATTGATGTCCGGCTGGCGGAAGAATTGCTCGATGGCTTGCTTCGCCACCCCGCCACCATTGATGCCCGGATTACCGATAACGACAACGAGACCATGGCCGCCGCAAGCAAAAGCAGCCCGGTGTCGTCCTATCGCTGGGTCAGTGATTTGCTATTCGGCCCCGACAGGGTATTCAGACAGGAGTTGCAGGTCCCACAGCTTGAAGATTTGCCGCTCGGCCACCTGATCGTCACCATCGATACCTATCACTACGGCGCGCAGTTTCTTCAGCGCGCCGGCTACACGTTGATCAGCGGCCTCTTGAAGAGCCTGATTCTCTCGGCCGCATTGCTTGCCATCTTCTATTTTGTGCTTACCCGCCCCATGCTCAATGTGATCAGTGCCTTGAGCCAGGTGCAGGCCAGCACTCCAGAGAAAGTCAGGCTTCCGATCCCGGCAAACCATCGGGAAGACGAGATCGGGACCATGGTTGGCATCATCAATCAGCATCTTGAGACCATTGACTCAAGCCTCGCCCAACTCCGGCACGCAGAGAGTGCCATGAAGAACTACTCCACTCAGCTTGAACAGGAAGTGGCAGACCGTACCCGGGAAATCTCGGAGAAGAACGAGGCCCTGCAACGGGGTAACCGTGCCCTGGTGAAAGCCAAGGAGGATGCGGTTCGGCGAGCACGGGCAAGGGCTAATTTCCTGGCCAGCATGAGCCACGAGATACGCACGCCCCTGAATGGCGTTCTCGGTATGCTGGGGCTGGCCCTGGAGGGCGAACTGGACCCGGCTCAGCGCAACCGGATGGAAATTGCTCTGAACGCCGGCGAAAGCCTGCTTGGCCTGCTGAACGACATACTGGACATTTCGAAAGTGGAAGCCGGCAAACTCAGCCTGGAAAATATCCCCTTCAGTATCCGGCACCTGATCGAGGAATGCGCCACACTGCACGCCCAGCAGGCGCGTCGGAAGCAGATTCTCCTGGTTACCGAAGTCGACCCTGATCTGCCCGAAAACTTTCTGGGCGACCCAACACGGGTACGCCAGGTGCTCAACAACCTGCTGAGCAATGCCATCAAATTCACCGACGAGGGCAGTGTTCGAATTCGGGCAGCCTATTCCGGGGGCAGCTTGAGAATTGACGTTGTGGACACCGGAATAGGCATGTCCAAAGAGGGCCTGCACCGGATATTCTCTCCTTTTTCCCAGGCTGACGTGGACACCACCCGGCTTTATGGCGGTACCGGCCTCGGCCTGACACTCTGCCGTCAGTT
>MDTA01060111.1_pt1 | contig 10537 bp, 9 predicted proteins | sample 811151 | NCBI WGS metagenome assembly MDTA01 (sample SAMN05326648, study PRJNA326480) | marine metagenome | isolation source: seawater | place: Indian Ocean: South | collected 2010 | reverse complement strand
AACTAAACTTCTGCCTAACTCATCTACTGTGGTAGTAAAATCAGTACCTCTAATACCTATACTTGCTGTGGGAGTTTGTATTTGTATGTTTTCTCGTTGTACAAGTCCTAATCCGCCAGTTGCAAACCTAGCAGTTCCTGCAACAAAGTTAAGAGCCATTTTACTCTTATCTGGATCAGGATCAAAAACATATTCATTTATTTCTATAACTGTATGCTCTGTTAGACTAACTTTTGTATCGTCTATAAAGCCTATCTTTAATCGCCCATTGGTGGTTTCAACATTGTCCATACTTACAATGTCTGTATCCAATTCAGCAACTAGTGTTTCGTTTTGCCTTTCTATGCTACCAGGTGTTCCCACCTGCTCAAATATGCCTCCGATCGTACTGCCAGAGGCATAACTTGAGTAACATAAGAACAACAGTGCGATTAAACTAGTCTTGCTGAGTAATCTGAACTGTTGCGTTTTCACTATCAATGCTGAGATCCATGTAACTGAAACAACTTGATGTACCTTGAGGGCATGTTCCTGAACTTTGAATTAAGTCAAAGTCACCACTGTCGCCATCATGCTCAACTTTCATATAATGGTAAGCACCATCAGTTTGACTAGTTAAGAAGTCGTTGCTGTCACCTGTGATATCAAAATTCCATGTTGCGTCGTCAACTTCAATGTCAACGTTGAATGCATTACTGTCACCTAGTAATGTGAAGTCCATGTCAAGATTTTCTGCACTTACAACACTACCAAGATCAAAATCCATAGTGTTTGAGTCACCTGTGATAGCTGCTAAAATGTTTGCACTGTCTGCTGAGCCACTGTCACCCATCATGATGTCCCAAATATTACTGTCACCAGTAAATGTCCAATCTAATGTTGAACTGTCAGATACTATCTTACCATAAAACTTATTGGAATTACCAATTTGGTCGATATCTATATTTAATGATGTACCTGTAATGATAAGATCAGAACCTTCTGAGTTATCACCTGAGATTTTGTTACCATACCCTGTTTGGATAATTGTTAAGTCCAATGTATCACCAACTTGTTGTAGTAAAATCTCATTATCTGTACTACCTGCTGCTTGAGCAAGTACAGTTCCAGACATCATTAACATCAATGTAGCGAAAAAACTATTTCTTAGTATTTTCATTTATTTCTCCTAATTCTGCTTCGTCGTCGATAGCAGAGTTAATATTAAGGCTATCGGATGATATATCTTCTGGAAGTTCATCGCTTCCTCCTATAGTCCAATACCCTCGTTCATCACCTTGTTCGATGAGAGCTAAAACAGCAGCTTCTATTGCTGATCTAACTGCCCATGTCACACTTTCGTTCTGTGTCATACCAGTTTCTAATTCTAGTAATTTAGTGTCCATATCGAGAAATCTAAAAACATCTCCCCCCATACCAACACTTAATATTGTCTTGTATGTCTGTACGTTGAGAATAACTTCGCCGGTCAAAGTGCTAACACCTCTCAAAGAAACAACTACACTGTCTCTTCTGTATTGTGATGAGCCACCTATTCCTAAGTATCTTGCTCCGTTACCCCCTGTTTCTATGTTGCTATCGTATCCAATAATGCCGCCTTCAAGTATAATTCCGGCAAATAGCATTGGTTGAACACCTTGCTGTTTTTCACCTGTTGCCTTTTCATAATCTTCTCTAGTACTTCTAACAATTTGTCTTTCTCGTACTAGGTGGTCAAGACCCAGGCCTCTTTCGACAACCCGGAACCAAGTACCGTTACCAGTATCTCCTGCTCCTGCTGCCTTTAAAGCATCGATTAACAATGCCTGTGCACCTTGCGTAACCGCTGTACTAAACAATGCAATATTCTCACGTTGTTTCCTTTGACCCGTTAAGTCGCTGAATGAGTATACTGCTACGATAGGCTGCTGTACTGCTGGCGGTAATGCTCTTAACTGTTCGTAAGTTGGTAGCACTACTTGTTCGGGTTCTTCTATGCATTGCATTCCTCCCTTATCCCAACACCACTCGCCTGTCATAGGGTTCTCTGGTATAGCCATGCCGGCGCAACCGGAAATCAAAGCGGTTACTATAAGTAATGCAAAAACTGTGCCCCTTTTTGTCCTTGTCATAATAGTCCTTACGGAAACATGGTGTGGGATTTCCCACACCTACTTTGCTCCTTATCCCCCGCCTAAGTTACCAACGCCTACTGGAATATCAATAGTTGTTACGCTGCCGTCTACATCGACGATTGTTAATCTTATAATTTCAATACCATCTTCGCCAATAATTCGTTCATATGTAACTGTATTGCCTTCAATAGTAAATACGCCGTAATCGGCGCCGTCTTCATTGCCAAACATCTGATCTACTAACTGCTTAGATATTTGACTATAAATTCTACTTTCTAAGTTTCTTAAAAACTTATTCAACGTTGAGTTTTCTTCTTCACGTTGTAAACGCAAAAGTTCTGCCTCAATATCATCTTTTATTTTATCTTTACGACTTTTTTCTTGGTTTTCGATGGTCAAGTAATGAGCACCTGTACCAACACCACTAAAACTAGGATTTTTAAACTTAAATACTAATTCATCTGCTATTGTTGCAGGTGTTAACAGTAATAATCCTAGAAAAGCCGCTGATAATAAAAATTTCATATTCATCTCCTAAATTTACCTTTTTGTGTTCTTGTTTTTCTGTTTTTCCCTTAATTGTTTAAGTGCTTCTTTTTCTTCTGCATCTTCTAATATTTGCTCTTTTGCTCTATATTCTAGAACAACATTTACTTTTTGTTGTAATCGTATCATATCTTGATCTAGCATTCGTGTTTTATCTATTACCTTTATTAAAGCCATGTGCATTTCTTCTAATGCTGGGTCAATCTCTTCCCCAATAAATTTCCATATGAAAAATATAAAATAACCTAGTCCTACCGTCATTACAATAGGGAATCCGTAATCGCTTACTAGTGCCGCTAAACCTGTTACTTCTTCCATTATGTCTCTATTGTTTCAACTGCGGTTAAATCAATCCTCTTTAAAGTTACTTCTTTACTCTCTGGGTCTACCCAAGCCATAAATCCATCGCCGGGTGCGATCTCTAACTGTTCGGCGTCCATATCTTCTAATACTAATGAACCATCATGCTTTTGTATAACACAATAATCATGCCATCTAAGTTTTACGGTTGGGTCTCTTTGCGGTAATATAGGCACTAGTCTCTCCTCGCATCTACTTTACCGTCTTCAACAAAGTTTTCAGCCCTTGCTATTCTTTCTATATCAGGTCTTAACTCTAATGCACTGCTAACCAACAAATCTATCTTCATCATTTCATTACTCATTGTTGTTGCTCTTGCTTCTAAACTTTTACAAAATATTGTAAGAGTTTTTACTTGATCTACAACGCCTTCCAAAATTTGTCTAATTACAAGGAATATAAAGAAACCCATTGCAATGGAACCTGCAATAGGTGCGCCTACATCGGCTATCAATTGGAATATCTCTGTCATATCAGTGCTCCACCTGTGTTTATATCTCTTGTAGGCGTATGTGTCTTATATACTATTTAAAGCAAGAACCGTGCTAGTTCTGCCTTTGTTTCCTACCTAATAGTATTTATCATCACAAAAAAAAGCACTCCGAAGAGTGCTTTTAATTTTGTAGTTAATTAGTACTGAATTACATCATGTTAACTAATACTTCAACAACACCAAAGTCTTCGTCTGAAGAACCAATTGCCTTACCGATAATACGTCCGGCTTGTGCGTTGTTGTCTGCTTTAGCTCTACCGTCTCCTGCAGATACCATTAAGTCACCCTTAGCAACAGGACCTGCCACTTTACATGGTACTCTTCCTGCTAATGCTACTGGTAAACCTTCTGCTTCACTGTTCATTAAGTGAGCTGGATCTGTTGAGATAACACCTGCTACTGCTGGATCACTGTCACTGTCTGATGCTGTAATTTCTTTCTCACCACCAAACTTGACTACTGTTCCTGGCTCATAATCTGCGTCTGCAGCATATATCTCAGCCAAGTCAGCGTAACGTGCTGTAGTTGCTTGTCCACTCATGATGTTACAACTAAAGTTACCTGAACTATCTCTAGCAACTATTGCACCACCTGTGTTAGAACTTGTAGCATTACTTGTGATTGTTACTGCACCACTTGAACCGCCTCCTGAAAGACCTGTTCCTGATACTGCAACATTTGTAATGTCACCTACATTTGTAGTAAAGCCACTGTCGTTATCAAATGCACTTAAACCAATTTCAGCAAATCTCTTACGTCTTTCTGCACCGTTATCAAGTAAGATGATTTCATCTGTTGAACCATCTACTGCACCAGTCATGTCAGTAAGTTCTGAAAGGTCTAAACTGATACCAATTGTTCCTGAATCACCACTGTGATCTAGACCAGCACTTGTTGAAATTGCTGTAACTAAACCTGTGTCTGATAAACTAATTGCACCAGTTGTGCTGTTATATGAAATACCAGTTCCTGCACTTAAAGCAGCTCTTGCTCTAGCACTTGTAAAGTACAAGTTACTTGAACCTTCTGCTACGTCATCTGTGTCAAATACTGACATATCAACTTCGATATCGTTTGCGTTTACTGTGATACCTGTACCACCGCCTACGTTAACTGTTACTGAACCACTTGCTCCGCCGCCTGTTAAACCAGTACCAGCACTTACATTTGTGATATCACCTACGTTAGTTGTAAAACCTACGTCGTTACTGAAGTCACTTAGTGTAATTTCGCTAACAAGTTTTCTCTTTGATGTACCAGCATCTAATATTAATAATTCGTCTGCTGAACCATCAACTGCATCAGTCATGTCTGGTAATTCACTACCATCAAATGCTAATGAAACTGTACCTTCTGTACCGCCACCGCTTAAACCAGTACCTGCTGTAACACCTGTTACAAGACCTGTATCTGTTAAACTGATTGCACCTGTACCGCTGTTATATGTGATACCTGTTCCGCCGCTTAATAAGCCACGTACTTCAGCATCTGTTCTTTCTGTGAAACTTACAACACCGCCACTGTAACCTAAGTCACCACTTACACTAATAGCCGCTTGTGCTCTTGCATTTGTAAAGTAAAGGTTACTTGAACCTTCGCTTAAATCATCTGTATCAGATGATGCAATAACTGCTGCCGCTCTAGCATCTGCTCTACTGTTTGTAAAGTATAAGTTACTTGAACCTTCGGTTAATGCGTCTGTGTCGTGATTTGAAATATCTGAGACAGTACCTGTAACATCACCTGTTAAGTCTGCTGCTACACTGTTAAATTGTACGTCGTCTCCTGTACCTACTGCTTGTCCAATACTGATAGCACCTGTGCCACTGTTGTATGATACACCAGTACTTGCACTCAATGATGCTCTAGCTCTTGCTGTAGTAAAGTATAAATTACTTGCGCCTTCACTTAAATCATCAGTGTCTTTTGTTGCTAATCTTGTATCGAAGTCTGCATTTGCTCTGGCACTTGTATAGTAAAGGTTGCTTGAACCTTCTGCTAAATCATCAGTGTCAGTTGCTATATCGTAGTATGTTGTACCATCGTTTGTAAATCTCCATGCGTCTTCTGACTCGTCCCAAATAAGTTGTACGTCTGCACTTGAACCTCTGTTCACTTGTAGACCTGCATCCTCACTTGGTGCTCCACTTGCATCTCTGTTTAATTCTAAAATACTGTCTGCTAATGAAGTAATTGTGGAGTTAACAATAGTTTGTGTACCACTAATTGTTACGTTGCCACTAAACACTGCATCGTTACTAAATGTTTTAGCACCTGCAATAGTTTGTGTGCCACTTGTTCTTACTACAGTTGCATCTACGTCTACTGTTCCTGCACTATAATCAATACCGTCGCCGCCTACTAAGTGTGCGTCGATTCTTGCTTCAATTTCAGCTGCACTTGGACCAGTATATGTAATAACACCTGTACCACTGTTATATGCTAAGCCACCGTCTCCACCTGCATCTGTAACGCTGATAGATGCTCTTGATCTTGCGTTTGTGAAGTATAAGTTGCTTGATCCTTCGCCGACATCGTCTGTGTCAACTGCATCGACGTATGCTTTAACAGATTGCTGTGATGGTGCTCTAGTATCACTATCACTTGATAAATCATCTTCGTCAATAATATTGTTTGCAATTCTAGCATCTGCTCTAGCATTTGTGTAGTATAAGTTTGAACCTTCACTTAAATCACCTGTATCCGCTGCTGCCATTTTGGCGTCCCAACGTGTTGTAGTGTAATATAAGTTGTTTGAACCTTCTGCTACTGTATCAGTGCTACCTTGTGTAAATGTCATTACACCAGTGCTACTGTCGTATGCTAGTTGAGTTGAGTTTTCACTGATTGCAGCTCTTGCTCTTGCTGTAGTGTGGAATAAGTTTGTTGATCCTTCTGTAATATCATCTGAATCACCACTTAATTCACTGAGAGCATCTTTTGTGTCAACCTGTGCATCAACGTATGCTTTAGTTGCTGCGTCTTGCGCCGAAACTGGATCATCTAAGTTGTTGATGTTATTGCTGTCCATGTTAATGTTAGATGCCAACTTGACGCCACCACTTGAAGTGATTGTCTTAGTTGCTGAAATAACAATGTCTGACTTTAACTGAATGTCTCCGCCTGATGTTAATTCAATATCACCAGTTCCTGTTGTCAAAATACTAATATTTTGATTTGGATCTGCACTAACTTGGATTGTACCTGAAGCATCACTAAGTACTTGCTGACCATTAACGTATAAAGATCCTGGACCTACATATACGTCTTTCCATACATTGGTCTCACTACCTAGTGAGTAAGTGTTATTAGCACTTGGTATCAGGTTACCTGATAAGTTTTCGTAGTCGATTGCTAAGGTTGCTGAACCTGAGGCACTGCCTCCTGTCAAACCTGAACCTGCTGTAACATCTGTGATGTCACCTGCCGCAGCCGATACTACTTCTGAATATTTTGCAAGCCTCGTACCACCAGCAGTAGACCCGTCGTGGACACGAATTGTATCCAAATCGGTATCGACCGTGATTTCTCCTACCAGACCTGTAAATGTACTGTGTTGTGCGGTCGTCCCGCGTCTAAACTGAATAGCCGTTGCCATTTTTTATCCCCTAACCTTGTTTGTTTGGTTAATATATTTTATAGTATTTATCAAAATCATCGAATTAACCACTTTTCTAAATCATCTGATACATCAGATATTTTAATCCATTTGCTGTCAACGAATTGTCCTCTAAACATTAGTGCTGAACCATTTAAAATTACTGTAGCCCATTCTGGTCTTTCGAGTCTTGGGACATAAGTTGCCTCCCAATCCATCTCTGGATTCTCACGGTGAGTGGTCATCTCATTTCCCTCTCTATCCGTTTCATAGGTTACAGTATTTTCTGGCAGCTCCATATTAATAGGAGCAGTTGAGTTAAAATAACTGTTTAATGTGTTGTTTTTGTTTTCCCATTCCATTACTTGGTATGGTTGTTGTTGTATTTGTTGATTTTCATCTTTTAAATACTTGTCTTTCCAATAGTTCCACTGAGCTCCGCCTATTACAGCAACAGTAGCAGGGTCTACTACAACACCTACTGGCTTGTCACCTTCATCTGCAACTCTCAGTTTTCCTTGTGCATCAATAGTAACTGTAAAACCTAAACGATTTTCCAATCTATTGTTGCCATCTGCCCACTCAAATAATTCTGCATACCCTGATTTATTTGTAACAGTTGCACCATCGGTGTATATGTCTCCATATCCTGTTACTTTAAATACTTCTTGGCCTTCTGCTTCATTATCAACTTGTTGATTTCTTGCAATAATAAAATTGTAAGCATCTGTTGATGTTGCCGCAGTGCCGAGTTGCATCATATTTGAGTTGAAATATCTTGTGGGAACGTATGTGTTAATTCCAGGATTAGAATGATATGGTTGATATACAGATAGTCTACTGTTGAGCGTATCTTCTGTGATACCAATATTGAGACTTCCGTGTCCTGTTACGTTTGTTCCCTGTCTGTTTCTTCTACTTACTACGCGAAAGCCAAATGAGCTTTCGTCGTCTGAATCGCCTTCTACTACAAGGCCTCTAGTTACATGTCTACCTGTAGTTGGTAGTGCTGCTTCACTTGTATAATTTGCTCTAATATGCACACTACCTGGACCATAAGACTTAGGAGTTTGCGTACCAAACCCTATTGCACCGTTTGTTTTAACTGCCATAACGTTGCGTTGTTGATCTTCTAAATTAAAGCCTTCGTGGTCTGTAGACATTGTATAAGTTTTTACGCCGGATAAGACAACTTGCGATTTCTCAACCTTTGCTTCGGTTTTAACTTTTGCCTCATCTACATGCATTTTCTTACTTAATTCGAATTCTACTTGTTTTTTAATCTCTTCTGTAAGCTCTGCTTTAATTTGGCCTATTATTTCTGGGTCTACTTCTGCTTTTTCTCTGTATACCCTAGACTCTCTTTTAGCAGGTGCCTTTTTATCCTTTTCTCCAGCAACTTTTGAAACTTTTGTTTCTTTAGTTTCCTTAACTTCAGAAACTACACTTTCCTTTGTTGCTTTGCTTTCTGTGCTTTTTTTAGCACTTCTAGTTAATTTTTGTTTTGCTCTTGGCATGTCTGTGTGTCCTTATAAAATGTGTTATGTGCTAATTACTGCTCTGTCAGTAATTCTTCTCCAACTAGTGCCGTCATAAAATGCCATTACTGCTCCACCTGTTTCATCGCTAATAAAAATCATATCGCCTGTGCTTTTAATTGCTATATTATTTGCTTCTGAAACAGTGTAACTATCATGTGAAGTAGGTTCTCTTGCCTCATCTGTGATAGCACCGTAGTCATTAACAGTAACATTTGCTGATTCAGTTATTAAACCGTAGTCTGTAACTGTTTCTCCTATAGTTTCAAACGTTACACTACCATTACCGTCTGTGACCATTGCTTGACCAGAAGTACCGTCTGATGTTGGTAAATCATATTCACCATTAACATCTACAGTACCAGTAACAGCAATACCTGAATTTGTAGTTTCAAATTTTTTGCTGTTATTGTGATATAAATCTTGTGAACCGCCTGAATTAAATACTACAGATGTCTTGCTACCTGCAGCATTACTAATTGTTGTTGTTCCTGATCTTATTCTAAGAGAGCCTGTGCCGGCATCATCTATGTAACTGTTGTTACCATCGTGATATATTTCTAAATCACCTGAGTCACCAAATTTGGCTTTTACGTTATCTGCAAGAGAAACTTCATTGCCTTGTACTTTAAATACTTCGGCACTGTTGCCTGCATTATATATTTTAAATATAGGGTCTGTACTACTGCCGTTATCTCTAAGTCTAACTTGCGTTGTTGACCCGTTGGAATGTCTTAAATCAAGATATGCACCGGAGTGTTGTAAACTTGGGTTTGTACCAAGTCTTAAATTACCATTTACAAACAGTTTTTCATTACTTGCAGCTGATCCTACACTAACTGTGTCGTTAGCAGAATCTACTATTAATGTTCCGTTATCAACGTTTAAGGATGTTAATGTGTCACCAATCCCTACCCATGCGTTACTGTATATTTGTAGTTCTGAACTACTGCTATCGATGAATAAGTCGCCATTGGAGATATCGGTAGTAGGTTGACTACCTGTAGAGATTTTATTTCCATTCTTACCAATCTGAAAATCAGATTTAGTGGTACCCTTAAAGTTACCAAAAACTGCCATCTATGTCCCCGGTCTGTTCAATGCTTGTTAAAAACACTGTCTAGGAGATGCCTCCTAGTCAAATTCCGTTCAATAGTATTTATCTTCTTGTGCTTTTATTATGCAGTTTTCAGTGGTTTAGACAGTTCTTCCCAACTTGTTTCATAATCTGAGTCACCATCGGCATATCCCATCACGCCAAGTTTCTCATATTCTGGTACTAGTTCTTCTTTGAGAAGCCCAATCTTTTTAAGGTTAGGCATAATTCTGCTGAACAGCACATCTTGAAATTGTGTTTGAAAAATATTTTCTTTTTGGTATTCGTCAGTATATTCTAAATCCATACCATATCTTTCCCAAACATCATATGCCCTTAATCTATTTCTGCTAACAGTACATGCTTCTAAGGCAAATTGTGCTCTATCTATTTGCTCTTCTTCGGTTAGTGTTGTTACATAATCTTTTAAGTAATTAATACCAAACGTTACATGTCTTGCTTCATCTCTGATAATATATTCTATCATTTCTTGATATACAGGATCATTACTTGCATTTCTACTTGCTTGAAATGCCGCTAATGCTAATCCTTCAATAACCACTTGCATGCCTATAAATTTTAAGTCCCAACGTGGGTCTGTCAAAATTTTATCTAGTAGACCTTTTAATGCTCTACCTATAGGCCAAGTTCTTTGTAGTCTTGTTTGTAAATATTTGTTGAATGCTTCTACATGTCTCGCTTCATCAAATGTTTGTGATGCCGCATACAGTTTAGCATTAAATGTAGGCGCACAACTTGCCAATTGACTTGCTACAAGCAAAGCGCCTTGTT
>MDTA01222641.1_pt1 | contig 10538 bp, 8 predicted proteins | sample 811151 | NCBI WGS metagenome assembly MDTA01 (sample SAMN05326648, study PRJNA326480) | marine metagenome | isolation source: seawater | place: Indian Ocean: South | collected 2010 | reverse complement strand
TTCAACAAGCATTGCACTTCCGATTAGCTGGGTACATCGACGCTCGTAGTACCTGCCACGGTACTGTCCGTCGTCGTGTCGGAAGTGCGGTTCACCTCTTCGAAGTGAGCGTATAGCGAGGCGAGATGACCATCAACCGTGAACCCGCTCGCGTTCGTTCTCGCGCGCGCCGCGTCGCGGTCAGTACGTCGGTGACCGCGGGCTCGCGTCCGCCGGGTCGACGCGCTCGCGGTACACCAGCACCGGACACGACGCGTTCTCCACGCAGTGCGTACTCACGCTGGGATACACCGCGCGTCTCAGACCCGTCGTCCCCTTGCTTCCAACGACGAGCACATCCGCCTCGAACCTCGCCGCCGCGTCGCACAGCGCGAGCCTCGCCGGTCCGGACACGACCGCCCCGCGCGGCGGGTACCCGCATCGGAACGAGCGCTGAGCGGCGGCCACCTCGGCGACGAGCAAATCGAGGTTTTCCCACCGAGCCTCGTCCCCGTGTCGGTGGACGAACGCCTCGTTGCGAACGCCGGCGAATATCACGCCGGGGTTGGGGACGATGACCTCGGTGGCGAACCCACGCTCGGGATCGACGGAGGTTGTGGTCTTGCCCGGACCGAGGTTGGGGAAGAGGGGCTGGGGCTTGGCGCGTGTCAGCAAATTCTCCAGTTCGCTCCACGCGCGCTCGGCGTCGTCTCTTATTTCCTTCGCGCTCGCCCCCAGCGGCGGCGATCGCTCGTCCGCGTACGTCCGTCGGTACGTCTCCTCGTCGCACGCGCGTTGGGACATCGCGTGGATCAGCACGACCTCGTCGACGGGTCTGACGATGGTACGGGCGCACCATCTCACGACGGCGGCGGACGCGGCGGTGGCGTCGACGCCGACGGCGATCCTTCGCCCCGCGCGGATCGACGGGCTCGGCGAGCGCTCCCTGTCGCCTCGCGCGTACGTCAGGAAAGGACGCGACGGCGAGTGCGAACCCTCGGACGTTTCGAACGGGCTAGATACGCCGTCGGGGTCTTCGTCGCGGCGCGATACGACGACGAGGCAGGGAACTTCGGCCCCGGTCACGACCGCGTCGGAGGTGGACCCCAGCATCGCGCGATCCAGCGTGCCGTGCCGGGGCCGCGCGGCGAGGACGACGACGGTGGCGCGGATTCGCGACGCGTACCGAAGGATCTGCTCCGCGGGCGTGGACGCGCAACGGCGCGACCGAGGGCTGCCCGCGGGTCGAGACGGAGTCGAGCCCGCGTCCGGAAGAAGCACGCACTTGTGCGACCCCGGCAGCGCAGCTTCTCTCCGTCGCAGACCGTCCCTCACGAGCGGCGGGAGCCAGGAGGGCTCGGCGGTGGACTCGAGCGGCGACGGCGTCGCTTCCGGGTCTTCATCACTCGAGCACGACGGGTCCCACACGCGCAGGAACGTGATATCGTCGTCACTTTCGAGAAAGTACTTCCCAGCCCAGCTCCACGCCTCACAAGCCTCGTCCGCGTGATCGCCGACGCAGAAGAGCACCCTGCGGTTGGCGGCCCAGTCGGGGGAATCCGGCGAAGACAAGTCCCGATCCCCCGACAGGGGCGTGTCCGGCGTTTGCGCCATGCGATACTACTTCTTCCGCCGAGTCGTGGCTGTCTTTTCTGTTTAGTTCTCTTGGCTGCGACGACACACTCTCGCGGTCTCGATACGACCTGTGCCAAAACTAGTCTATGATATCACGGCACAATCCACCGGAGCCATGGCGTTCCCCGTGCACGCCACCCGGCTTATGGCCATGCAGTATCGCCTGGTGTCACGACTGCGGGCGTCCAAGCGCGCATCGACGAGCGACAAAGAGGCTCGCATCGTTCGCGAGGAGCGAGAGTCCTTCGACGACGACCTGTTCGTTGATAAGCTCGTTGACGAGCGTATCACCCGCACCCTCAAGGCCAAAGGAAGGGAACACGAGGTGAACCGTCGCCGCCTTAGGGATCTAAAGATGGAGGCAGCCGCCGCGGAGAAGGCCATCGCGTCGCACGCCTCGGAAGCCGCAGAGATTGAACCCGGTGAGAAGAAAGGTGAAGGCAACACCAAGGGGTTCCGGAGCAAGAAGAAGAATATCCTGGGCAAGAAACACAAGAAAAAGTGAACACGACGACCGCGTCATCGGGCGATGATGCGACGAAGACAACTCAAAATTCAGGAATGTTTTGGTACAACAAGTGCGTGCAACAACACCGACTGCGTTCGGGTACGGGATAGCTAACCCTCAGCCGGCGGAAAGAATATCGAGAAAAGAATGACCTCAACATCGAGCACTCAATAGTACCCGCAGAAGAAGTTTGTGAACCACCGCTGCGCCCTGACGTCGAGCCACCCGTCGTCCGGTACCCCCTCGCATATGGCCCGGAGGTTTTCCCTGTGCTCCTCGACCTGGTCCCGGACCTGCTCCATGCGAACCAATCCCCCCTTACCCAGCAGCAGCCCGGGCTCCTCGGTGACTAGAAGACGGACGCACGGCTCCGGCATGGGCATCTCCCTCAGCGTCCGCATCACGTCCCCGCCGCTGTACGCCAGGTGCGTCGTGTCGGTCAACAACAGGTCGGGCTCCACGCGCACCATGTGAGACGCGTCGCCGTTTGGCACCAGGTCCTTCACCGCGAGCATGGATCTGAGCACGGACGCCGGCGTCAGCGAAAGGACCCCCGCGCCGCTCTGCCCCACCATGTCCGGCACGTGCTGCGGCGGGACGTTCGTGAGCTTCTGGAGCATGCACAGCCTCTGCGCCACCCACACCGGGTCCTTGTGGGTATCAGGGAGCACCTCGCCCTCGCCGTACTTGGCCAGGTTGAACACCTGCTGCTCGATGAGCTGCTCGTAGTGCCGGGCGACCTGCACGGTTCCACGCACGGTTCGGACCACAGACTCCTCGTCGGCGCCGTCCAGCAGCCCGCCGCCTTCCCTCCAGGCCGCCTCCACGGCGTCGGCCTCCTCCCGGCGTCGCCGCACCTTCTTCTCCTTGTTGTTCAGCGACGACTCGGAGGGTGATGACTTGGCATCGTTTCGTCCCAGATCGCCTCGCCTGCGACGCGCCGCCCCGACCCCGGATCGACGCGATAGGCCGCGAGAGGAGGTGCGCGGGGCGATCGAGAGCGGCGCTAACGTCGCGCTCATGACGCGTCTGCGTTCGCCCTCCGGTAGGGCGGGGCGGTGTGAGCGCGCTTCCCGCCACCGCGTTGTACATTTTTCTCGGACGACACGATGCGAGGAAACAGAAGCGTTCGAAAAAAACCGCCTCCCACCTGACCTGACCCGCAGCGCGGGAGGCGCCGGAGATGGGGTCGAACGCGGTGGGTCCGCGCGTGGGGCGGCGCGCGACGACGCTTCCCGTCTTGGTGGCGTTCCTGGCGCTCGCGGTCACCTCCGCCGGGTCGGCGTGGGCGGACGGGTGGCCGCTCGACGGGGAACGTCACGGCGCCATCGACCCAGCGCCCGTGCGCCTTCGCGGGACGTTGGAAGCGCGGGACGAGCCCCCGCTGCCGCCCGAGGGGACAAAGTACGTCGTGCTGACGTCCGAATCGAATCTGGGCGATCCTGACGCGCTCCTGCCCCTGGTGCTGTCCTTCCGGAAGCATCACGACGATGCCACCGGCAAGGTGGTCCTGCTCTCCACCGCGAGCAGGGCGAAGGACCGGACCAAGTGGACCCGATGGGCGGACACGCACGGGGTAATCGTCGGGTTCGTCAAGCCCCCGCACAAGCAGATAGTCATCGGGCGCTTCTTCGCGTACCACGCGTACGTCAAGAGGCTGTCGACGCAAAGGCCGGAGGTGACCGCGGTGGCCATGATGGACGCCACCGACGTCCTGTTCCAGTCGGAGCTCATGTCGCGAGTGCCCTCGGACGAAGTGGCGTACGTGCTCGAACCGCGACACACGACCATCGGCCAGTGCCCGGTGCACAGGCGGTGGATCGAAGGATGCGCCAAGTACGGCCGCAAGGTGTGGCGTCGCGTGTCTCCGAAGCCGCGCGTCTGCGCGGGAACCGTCCTCGGCGGCGTCGCGTCGGTGGAAAAGTTTCTCGCGGCGTTCACCGCCGAGATGACCCGCACCGACTTTTGCAACGATCAGGGGGTGCTGAACGTGATGGTGCACACGGGCGCGTTGGGTGAGTCACCGACGCTGTGGTCGCACGAGGACGGGCCGGTGTTGAGCCTCAACACGGCAAAGGAGAAGGACGACGCGACGCGCGCGCCAACCGCGCCGGTTTTACACTTTGGCCACTCGAGCGCGTGGGCCTCGCGGTACCTCGGTCGAGCGGGCGGCGAGCTCGCGTCCGAGTGGCGCCGCGAGCGGGAACGCGCCAAGGTGGGTGAGGACGTCGTCGTCGTCGAGACGATGCCGGCGCCGGTGTCGGCGACGTCGGACAGGGAGGAGGGCACCGGATCGGCGACGTCGGACGGGGGAGAAGGAGCCGGAAAAATCATCAACCTTTCCGTCGCGTTTTACGTCGAGGCAGTACCCGGCGATCCCCGCGTGGCGGTGGACGCGCTCAAATCCATCCGGCGCCACCACCCGACCGCGCCCGTGCTGCTGCTCGGTCCGCCCGGGGACGACTACACCGTGCTGTGCAGGTATTACGTGTGCGTCGCGGAGGTTTGGGAACGCGGGAAGGAGCGGGAGCGCGGCGCCGGCGCGTTGGGACGCGGCGCTCGAAAGCCTACCGGGGGGGGCGGAGGAGGGTCGTCGGAACTTCCCGCGGGATCCCTCGGCGGGTCGCCCCCTCGCGGCGCGGGCACCGCGGTGAAGGGCGCCACGTCGTCCATCTCGGGAGACGGCGGCGAGTGGGGCGAGGAGCGCCGCGCCGCGGGTGCCGCGTCGACGGGGGGCGGCCCGCCAGAGATTTGCGGCTTCGGGAGAGCGAGCGAGTTCGTGAAAACGGTTCGATCCATCGCGCGGTGGGCGGAGGGTGAGGGAGCGGAGTGGCTCGTGATGATCGACCCGGCGACCAGGATCGACGCGGCGGTGACGCGCGCGCCTTTATCCGACGCCAACGGCGCAGAGGACAAGCACTGGACCAAACCCTTGGACTCGAAACTCCTCGCGAAAGCGAAGGAGGTCACGGGGATCGACCCGGCGTACAGGCACTCCGGCCTTTGCGGCGGCAGCGCCCTCAGGGTGAAGGCGCTCACGCGAGGCAGACTCCCGAAGCTGCCAATATTGAAGGGACTGGACGATAGGGTGGACTGGTGGCACGACGTGGCGCTGGCGACCTACTTCTTCATGAACGGGTACGCGATATCGCCGTGGGGCGACCTGAGGGAGAACGGTCACCCCGGCCCGGCTCACGGACCGACCGCGTTCGAACGCGTCGCGAACGGGGACGGACTCGCTCCCGGTGCGCTCCCGCTCGAGGGCGCCGACAGGTTCCTGTTCCGCAGGGTCGAACCGCACGTCCACGCCGGTCACGTCCCCGCGGGGAACGACGTCTTCGACCCGTCAGCCGCCGAACGCGTCACGGAATCGGACGCGCTGGCGGGACTCGACCCCGCGCTGGCGTCTGCCGCGGGGACGTCGTCGCTGTTCCAGGACCTCGCCGCGATCGACCTGTTCGCGGAGGCGCTCCCGTGGGACTCGGGCGACGACGAATCAGCGGGCGGAGGCGTCGCGGCGGAGCTCAGACTGGAGCCGTTCAAAGTCAGGCTCGCCGACGTGGACGAGAACGGTCGGTCCGCCGCACCCGCCGTCGCCGCCGAGCTCCATCCGCCCGCCGCCGCGGATCCGAATGGCGCGAACGGCGGGTACTTCCTCGTGGCGTTGGGACCCGAGTACGTCGAGGAGGCGGCGAGGTTGGTGAAGACTCTCCGGAAAGCGGGGAGGGACGCGAGGCCCGCCGCGGTTCTCGTCCGACAAACCGACGCCGCGTACGCGACGTCCACCGGGGTTTTCCACCGCGTGGTGACCTACGACCCGACGAGGTTCGAGGACGACGGCCTGGACGCGCTCGCGGGGACCAGCCACGAGCGGGGGAACATCCTGCCGAGGCTGAGGGCGATTGATTTATCGCCCTACGACGAGTTTGCGTTTGTGGACACGGACGTGCTCTGCTCCGCGCCCGTGGACGCGGCGTGGGCCGCGCTGCGAGCCGCGAACCAGCCCATCGCCGCGCCCGGCCTCGTGCGCGACTGCAACTGGCACTTCGGCCGGGTGTGCGAGATCAGCGAGGCACTGGGACTGAAGCCGCAGCTGCCGCATGTTCACGCGGGTGTCTTTTACGTGAACCGATTGAAGGATCCGGCAGCGCTGCGTCAGTTTGTGGGCTCGGCGGTGGAGGCGTTCGAGAGGTACGACGAACTCGGGTTCGCGCGATTGTTCAGGGAGGGGAGCAGGGTGCTGGAGATTTGTCTCAGCTACGCGCACCACAAGCTGGGGTACCAACCGGTGGACTTTTATCGCAGTACCGTGATCAACTTCAACGTGCCGAGGGAGGAGAAGCTGCCGACGAGTTGGCAGAGGCTCGGGGACGGGTACAAGGACAGGAGGTCGACGGGGGGTGAGCCGTACCCGCTGACGCACTACTTCGTAAAGGCGGGTCACAAGGATGACTACGACGCCCAATACAAGGCGCTCACCGCGGATAGACTAGACTAACGTTAGCGACGAAGGTATGAACTAGATATTGACAGAGCTGTCACAGGAAGTGGATAAACAGCCACGTCACCGACAGATGCCCGCGCGCGCCTCAACGTCGGCGGCGTCCATCGCGCCGCGCGTCGGCGCGTCACGGACGCGTCGAGGACGATGCGCTCGTTCGTCGACGCGTGTCCCCCGTTCGTCGGCGGTGGCGTCCGCGGGAGGAGGCGCGGTCGTCGTGCTCGGCACCGATGAGGCCGACATGAGGATGACCGCGCAGGCGGTGCGCGACGCCATGCCGTCGTGCCTCCTACTCTGCGTGCTCCACGACGATCGCGACGGCCTGACCCGCGGCGGCGTTGAGCACGCGCTGGAACTGGGCCCGTGGGAGGGATGCTACCGCCTGGTGGGCGCGTCCGGGGAGGACGCCGCCGTCGTCGCCACCGATCCCACCGACGGCCTCGCCAGATGCCTCGGACTCGTTCCGGTGCTGTGCGTCGTGGGAGTCGCCCGGGAGACGTGCCTGGGCGAGGACGCCAACGGGGCGAGGACCACGCGCGCGGCGCGCAGGGCCGCCGTCGCCGGCGTGCCCACGATCGCCGTGTCCGTCCCGACCCGATCGCCCGACGCGCCCGCGGCGCCCGCGGCGACGGCCCTCGCGCGACTCCTTCGCGCAGTCGCGCGCGTCGTCCCCACCGACGCCCCGGTCAACTGCCCGCGGTCGCACTTCCCCTTCCCCACGCGCGGCAGGTGGTCCGCGGTGGGTACCGCCCAGCTCCCGCTCGACGCCGCCCTCGCCGCGCAGCTGTTCGCGCGCGACGTCGGCGACTTCGCCGCCGAGGACTGCTGGTCGCTCGGGGGCGCCGGCGCCGCGCTACACGCGGAAACGCCAAACGGAGGGGAGGTTGGAAACGGGACCCGGCTGACGCCCGCGGAGGCGAGGGAGGTCTTGAGGGACGCGTTCGGCGAGGGCGACGTCTTCCTCTCGGTGTCCGTGCCGCCGCGGTGGGACGGCGCGGCGGGGGGGAGGTTCGCGGCGGCCAGGCCGGGCGTGCTCTGGCGGCAACAGACGGCGCGCGCGGCGTTTCCAAGCGACGAGGGCGGCGGCGGCGAAATCGACGGGGGTTCGTCCGAGGACCCGAAGGACCCGTGGGGACGCACGTTGCCGGTTCAATCTCTGGACGACGCGCGCGCGGGCGAGGCCGGGGCGAGGTTCGTGCGTCAGCTCGCGACGGAGGCGGCGGTGAACGGACGATTGGAAACTGCTTCGACGGTAACCTCGGAGCATCGTCGTCGTCCGCTGCCGCGGGGGTTCTGCACCGGTCCAGGGACGGTCGTCGCCGACGACAGCGCCGGAGGCGACGTGGACGTCGTCATGGGTAACAAGGCGGCGGTGTGCGCCGCCCAGACGTGGCCGCACGGTCACGCGTTTTCCCTGCTCGACCACGTCGCCGCCGAGGCGCTTCGCGAGGACCCGGGCACCGGCTTGCCCCTGTGGCTGTGCGAGTGACGTGGCTGTGGGAGTGACGTGGCTGTGCGAGTGATATGGCTGTGCGAGTGAAGGCGCGCGACGGCTGATTCGTTCGAAACGTGCTTTGGACGTATTTACATGATGGTACACTCGACACGTACGTGATGATCTCGCGCGCCGCAAAGAATACACTATCCCTCCTTCGCTCTTTCGCGTTCACGCCGCCTCGCGCTCGGCGGTCTCCCATCCGGTCCCGTCGCCGTTGTTCCGATTCTCCGGGTTCACGGACTGCGCCGAGGACACCCGCTGCATGAACGCCCCCGAGAGCTCCTCGTAAAGATCCCCGACTTTGGTCAGATTCTCGTTGAGCTCTCGAATCAGCACGACGTTGCGCTGCAAGCCCTCGGGGTACCTGCTCGCGTGGTTCTGGTCGATTTCGGCGATCAGCGCGTGGTTCCTGTCCAGTATACCCTGCGAACGTTCGTGGAAGAAGCGGGGGAGGTCAGCGCCAAATCAACCCGAGTTGACCGCGCGGGATAAAAAAGTGCGCAAAAAAGTGTACGAAGGGGGCGCTTTTTTCACGGGCAATCGACGCGTCGAGGGCGCCGCGCGCGGGGGACGCGCGCGGCGTTCCGGCGCCTCGCGAGCGCGCCGGTTTTTCCTCGATGGGGTATACGGAGCGGTTCGACGGCGGTGGACGGTCGCGAGGACGTCGGGATCGCCGCGCGGGGACGGGCGCCCCACCTGCACGGCAGAGAACTTGTCGAAGCCAGGCCACGGTTGGGTTCCCGCGGGCTCGGGCGGCCCTGGAGGCGACCCGGTATCCGGCATGGCTCGTTCGCTGTTCCCGCCGACGAACGCGTTTCTAACGCGGTTGTCCTTGCCTGTGGGTAAGCCGCCCTCGCTGCTCGGATGCGACTTGGCGCGGGGTGGAATGACCGGAGCGAACGGCAACGGCAACCCTGAAAAGTTCTTCTTTTCGGGAGCGGGATATTTTGGCTGTGCGCCAATTTCGACGGCACAGGAAAAGTTGATCAGCCTGTGACTGTTTGCGTGTGCCGAGCTGCCGAGAGACCGGGAAACTCGATCAGCGCGAGTGACGTGCCCCAACCCTGGAGGAAGGAACCCTCGTCGTGCACCTGCGGGCCATAGAACGACTCGCCATGTCCGCACCAATGCGCCGCGCGGCGACCCTGGGATTCAGGGTCGCCCTTCGTAGCTCCACCGCCGCCCCGGCGCCGCATTGCTCCACCGCGTACGCCGCGCCCGTCGCGTCCTTCGCGCGATCGCGTCACCATCCCTCGCCGTGGACGGACGTCTCCCGAGGGTTCGCTGCCGAGAGCGACGACGACTTCAAACCGAAGGTTCACGCCACCGGCGGCGACGAGGTCCAGGCGGCGATCGCGCAGGACGTCAAGGAGAACAGGGTGCTGCTGTACATGAAGGGAACGCCCTCCGCGCCACGGTGCGGGTTCAGCAACATGGCGGTGCAGATCCTCAACTTCCACAACGCGGACTTTGCGAGCCGCGACGTGCTCGCCAGCGAGGAGCTCAGGAACGGCATCAAGGAGTTCACGTCGTGGCCCACGATTCCTCAGGTGTTCATCGACGGCGAGTTCGTGGGGGGTTGCGACATCCTGAGGCAGATGCACTCCGACGGCGAGCTGGAGAAACTCCTGAAGAAAGCGGCTTGATTGGAGGGTGTGGTTTGCGCGACGGGAGTGGTCCGGATGTTCTCCGCTAGCCAGGTAGACTGCGGGTTTGTGCGAGTGGTGATGCCCTTCAGCGTCGTGTGTGTAGACTCGATCGCCTCCTAAAACTTCGCTACGCGCTATGACTGATTTCCCCCCGGCGTCGTCACGATCCCCAGTCGCGGACCATCTGCTCGTCTTTCCTCGCCTGGAACTCGCTCGTCCGCGCGGGCTTGGACTGCTCCTCCCTCAGCCGCGCCGCGCTCCGCGGGTTTTGTATGCCCCGCATCGCCGACTGCGCATTTCTGCGATCCGCCGCCTCGAGCATCTTCTCGCGACGCGCCTCGTACGCGCCGGGCTCCTCGACCGCGTACTGACCCTTACTGCCGCAGCACCCCATCGTGGCAATTGAGGACGAATTCGGGCTCGCGAAACCGCTGAGATGGACGGCGCGCGCGGGGTCGCGGGTCGACGGCGGGGAGGTGTTTCGGTCACTTGAGGAGGTGACCCTTCCTGCGCCAACCCGAGCACGAAACGAACTGGAAAGTCTGTCCCGCTCGGGCGTGTTAGGGAGTGAGCCGACGAGGTTGGACAGGAGAGTTGACAACCAAAAATGTGACCCTGGTGATCCTTGGCTGCCTTGGCTTCATTGGCTTTTGTGACAACCGACCGCATTTATACGAGGTAAATAGACCAACATTGAGCGTTTATCGGTCGGACAATTGCGAAAATTCGCCAGCCAGGCGGTTTGATATGAGATTGTGTGGCTTCGCA
>MDTA01163502.1_pt1 | contig 10538 bp, 12 predicted proteins | sample 811151 | NCBI WGS metagenome assembly MDTA01 (sample SAMN05326648, study PRJNA326480) | marine metagenome | isolation source: seawater | place: Indian Ocean: South | collected 2010 | reverse complement strand
GTAGTAGCTCATTTCCATTATGTTTTATCTTTAGGAGCCGTATTTGCAATTTTTGCAGGATGGTATTATTGGTTTAGCAAAATGTCAGGATACGAATATTCAGAATTTCTTGGCAAGCTACATTTTTGGCTTACATTCATAGGAGTAAATTTGATATTTTTTCCACAACATTTTCTAGGTCTAGCTGGGATGCCAAGAAGATATGCCGATTATCCGGATGCCTTTGCGGGCTGGAACTATGTTTCGTCAATAGGCTCTTATATTTCAATCATTGGTGTTGGTGTATTTTTGATAAATTTAATTTATTCTTTTGTGAAGAAAAAAGCGGCAGAAAAAAATCCATGGGGAGAAGGTGCTACAACTTTAGAATGGACAGTGGACTCACCGCCACCTTTCCATACTTTTGAAGAGTTACCTAAATTTGACATTGATAGAAGCAGAAATTAGATCCAAAAGTTCACAAACACATACTTCAAACCAGCTGGACTCTTTTTTCAATTTAATGAAACCCAGAGTAATGTCGCTGGTTTTATTTACATGTTCAGTGGGACTAATAATTGCTCCAAATAATTTAAATTTTTATAATTCTGCAATGTCACTTCTTGCAGTAGCTTTAGGAGCTGGAGCTGCGGGAACTTTAAACATGTGGTATGAGTCTGATCTTGATGCAATTATGTCTCGAACATGTTTGAGACCAATTCCCTCTGGTAAAGTTACAAAAAAACAAGCTTTAGCTTTTGGGTTATTTTTGTCAATATTTTCAATTGGGTTACTTTATTTTTACGCAAACTTGTTTGCAGCTTTTTTATTATTAATCACTATCAGCTTTTATTTTTTTATTTATACTGTTTGGTTAAAAAGAAAAACACCACAAAACATAGTTATAGGTGGAGCGGCTGGGGCTTTGCCTCCGGTGATTGGTTGGTCTATATCAACTGGAACAATTTCACTTGAGCCAATTATTTTATTTTTAATAATATTTTTCTGGACCCCATCTCATTTTTGGGCATTAAGTCTTTATAAATCTGACGATTATAAAAAAGCAAACATTCCCATGCTTCCGGTTATTTCTGGCTCTGAAAAAACAAAACAAAATATTTTAATTTACTCAATTTTAATGTTGCCTACTGTTTCAGCTTATTATTTTTTTAATTTAAGCTCTTTAATTTATTTTGTTCCATCGTTGGGCTTAACTCTTTACTATATTTTCTTATGTATAAATCTCTTAAAAACAAAGACTATTAAAAAAAGAAATATTGTTGCAAAAAAAATTTTTGTATTTTCAATCTTTTACCTTTTTGCATTATTTGTTTTAATTTTATTAGATAACTTTTTTGTAAATTTTTATGGATAAAAAAAGAAAAAACAAATTAACCGCATTATTTTTGATAGCATTTGTATTCATACTATTTTTGCTTACATTTTATAATATAGGAATTTATAATAGGGAGATTTAAATATGAATAAAAAAAAACTCACACCAGTAGCTTTAGTCTCAATATTTTTTGTAATGCTTGCCTTGTCTTTTGCCTCGGTCCCTTTATATGATTTGTTTTGTAGAGTTACAGGTTTTGGTGGTAAAACTCAAAATGCTATAGAAAAAGATTTACCAAAAATAGTGGTAAATCAAAATTTTAAAATGCGTTTTGATACTAATTCTAATGGAAACTTAGGATGGAAATTTTATCCCGAAAAAAATACTTTAAACATTAAACCTGGGGAAATTCACACAGTTAAATTTTATGTTCAAAACGAAACCAATTTACCCACTGCTGGATCAGCAACATTTAATGTATCACCACCAACTTTTGGAATTTATCTAAATAAAATTGGATGTTTTTGTTTTGAAAAACAAAATTTGAGTTCTGGTGAAAAGAAAGATTTCAATTTAACTTTTTTTTTAGATCCTAAAGTAGTGGATGACAATAAAACAAAAAATATATCCGACGTGACTCTTTCATTTACTTTTTTTTCTTCAGAATATTTCAAGAAGAAAGAGGTTTCTTAAATGTCCTCAAGTGAAAAAAAACATGATTTTCATTTAGTTGACCCAAGTCCATGGCCAATTTTTTCCTCTTTTGCTTGCTTAATTTTAGCATTCGGTGCAGTTTATTACTTTCATACAAAAGCATTATGGTTGTTGCTTATCGGCACAGCTTTTTTAATTTACGCATCTTTCATGTGGTTTAGGGATGTGATTGATGAGGCAGAAAAACAAGGTCATCACACTTTAGTAGTACAGATTGGCCACAGATATGGTATGACTTTATTCATTGCTTCAGAGGTAATGTTTTTTGTTGCTTGGTTCTGGGCTTTTTTTAACGCCAGTTTATTTCCAACAGAGGCAATTGGAAAAATATGGCCACCTGCAGACATTAAAACTTTTGATCCGTGGGACATACCACTGATAAATACTTTAATTCTTTTATTATCAGGTACGACTGTGACTTGGGCACACCACGCAATGCTTGAAAATGACAGAAAAGGCTTGGTGAATGGTTTAATAGCAACAGTTTTTTTAGGTTTTATATTTTCATGTTTTCAAGCTTATGAATATCACCATGCAACATTCACAATATCTCAAAATATTTATGGATCAACATTTTATATGGCGACAGGTTTCCACGGTTTCCACGTAATTATTGGCACAATTTTTTTAGCAGTATGCTTGTATAGATCAATGAAGGGTCATTTCAAAGTGGAGCATCACTTTGGTTTTGAAGCAGCAGCATGGTATTGGCATTTTGTAGACGTTGTTTGGTTATTTTTATTTGCTGCCATATACATTTGGGGAAGTTAAAAATAATTGAAAAAAATAATTTTCGATATATTTGTTTTAACATTTGTAACACTATTCTGTATTTTAGGAACATGGCAATTATACAGATTAGATTGGAAATTAAAATTAATAAGTGAAATTACTTTCGGTTTAAATTCAACCCCATTAGAATATTCAAGTTCAATTGAAAAAAATTTCCAAAGAGTAACAACATCTGGGAAATTTATATTTGAGGAACAAATCTTTCTTTACGGATTGAATGATAATGGTCAACCAGGATACTTTGTAGTAACTCCATTTGTGACTTTTAAAAAAGAAAATGTTCTCGTAAATAGAGGATGGATATCTAAAAATTTTAAAGACGATCCTAATATTAATAAAAAAATTACTAAAAATGAGAAAATTATAGGATTACTAAAAAAAATTAACAAACCAAATATTTTCAAACCTGATAATGATTTAAAAAATAATATTTGGTTTTCTATTAATTTAGATGAAATTAAAGGTTTAACTGGAAAACAATTTAAGAATTTTATTATTTATTTAGAGGATAATAAAGTGAAAATGCCACTTCCAAAAAAAATCAGTGTTGATTTGCCAAATAATCACCTTAAATATGCCATAACTTGGTATGCAATATCAATTTCAATATTGCTGTATTATTTATATTACAGAAAAAAGAGATGAAATATTTAAGTACTAGAGACAAAAGCATAAGTTATAGTTTTAAAGATATTTTCTTAAGGGGTCTTGCACCTGGCGGGGGATTATTTTTACCCGTTAAATTAAGTAAATATACCAAAGAGGATTTAGAAAGATTAAGTAAGTTAAGTTATAATGAACTTGCTGTAGAAATAATATTTAATTTTTGTTCAGATGAAATAAGAAAAGAAAAATTAATGCTAACTATAGAAAAATCCTATAGTTGTTTTAAAGAGAATGAGGTAGTTCAATTAAAAAAAATTGGAAATATAAATCTACTTGAGCTTTACCACGGACCTACTTTAGCCTTTAAAGATATTGCAATGCAAGTGATTGGGAACATGTACGATCATTTGCAAGTTGCTAAAGATAAAACCGTGAATATTATCGTAGCAACCTCTGGTGATACTGGTTCCGCAGCTATCGCTGCTTTAAGCAACAGAAAAAATATAAATCTTTTTGTTTTGCACCCACATAATAAGATTTCTAAAATTCAAAGAAAAATCATGACAACAATTGGTGGAGATAACATTTATAACTTAGCAATAGATGGATCTTTTGATGATTGTCAAAAAATCGTAAAACAGCTTTTTAATGAAGATGATTTTAGAACAAAAATAAACATGTCAGGCGTGAATTCTATTAATTGGGCAAGAATAGTTTGTCAGATCGTTTATTATTTTTATTCTGTCTTCAAATTACAAAAAACAGAAGTAAGTTTTTCTGTTCCCACTGGAAATTTTGGAGATATCTATGCTGGATATGTTGCCAAAAAAATGGGCTTACCTATTAATAAACTAATAGTTGCTACAAATGAAAATGATATTTTACAGAGAGTAATTAATACCGGCGAGTATAGACCTGATGAAGTAAAACCATCTATTACTCCAAGTATGGATATTCAAGTTGCAAGTAACTTTGAAAGACTTCTTTTTAATGTTTTAGATGAGGATGATAAAAGTGTAAATTCTTTAATGAACGAACTTTCTTCAAAAGGCTTATTTAATTTACAAAAAAAGGAAATCGAAAAAATTAAAAAAGATTTTGAAGGTGTAAAAATTACTGATGATGAAACAAAAAAAATTATTAATAGTGTTTATAAGGAGCATCAATTTATAATTGATCCACATACAGCAACTGGATTTGGAGCAGCCCAAAGATTAAAAAATCTTGGTGATATAATCGTCTTAGGAACAGCACATCCCTACAAATTTAGTGATACCATAAAAAAAGTTATTGGAAAAAATTTAGCGGCACCTGAACATTTAAAATTGAATGTAGAAAAAAAAGAAAGATTTGATATTATTGAAAATTCAAATTCGGATGTTAAAAACTATATTATTAGTAAAATTAAATGAAATTAAAAGTAGGGGATAAATTACCAAATTCAGAGTTATTTTATATTGATCAAAATAACAACGTAAAAAAGATTAATATTTTAGATCTATGCGAGAAAAAAACTATTATTTTGGGTATGCCAGGTGCATTTACAAAAACATGTTCAGCACTTCATTTACCAGGATATATAAAAAATTTTGATCTTGCTTCACAAAAAGGAATTTCAAAAATTGTATGTATTGCAGTAAATGATCCCAATGTAATGAAAGCTTGGGGTGAAAATAAAAAAGTTGGAAATAAAATATTCATGGCTGGTGATCCATACCTTAAGTTCACAAAAGCTATTGGAGCAGAAGTTGATAAATCTGAAAAAGGACTAGGTATAAGATCCTGTCGATACACCATGCTTGTAGAAAACGGTCAAATAAAAAAGATAGAGGAAGAAAAAGAAACAGCCTCTTGCGAGGTATCTGCTGCAGAGAATTTTCTAAAAGCTATTTAGTTTCTGAAACTGCTAATTCATCGACAAGATTGTTATACTTGTTATCCGAGTGAGCTTTTACCCATTTCCAACTAATTCTGTGTTTTTGGCATGCATTATCCAATTTAACCCAAAGATCCTTATTTTTAACTGGTTTTTTGTTAGAACTTTTCCAATTATTTAATTTCCAACTTTTAATCCAATCGGTAATTCCATCTTTGACATATCTGGAGTCAGTATAGATTGTTATGTCAGATTTTCTTTTTATTTTTTTTAATGCCATTATTGGAGCCATTAATTCCATTCTGTTATTGGTAGTATTATTTTCGCTACCAGAAATACTCAATTTATTTTGGCTACTAATAATAATTGCAGCCCACCCTCCTTTTCCAGGATTTCCAGCACAAGCACCATCAGTGTAAATTACAATTTTCATTAAAAAAAATAGTCCTCGTAACTTTTTGATTTTTTGTGAAACTCTAATCTTTTAAGATACTCAATCGGATCTTTAACTTTAACCATTGCACCCTCAACAGTATTTAATGCGTCAAATACTCTTGTTAATAAAAATCTTAATGAGGCTCCTTGAGATAGAACTTTAATATTAGCTTTTTCTTGATCTGATAATTTTCTAATTGATGAATAGCCGTCGATGAACTTTTTTGCTTTTGTTACATTAAAACTTAAATTTTCTTTAACACCCTCAAAACATAGAGCATTAAAACAAACAGCAATCTCAAAGGCAAAATAATCTTCACATGAAAAATAAAAATCTATTATGCCACTAAATTTGTTTTTTAAGAAAAAAATATTATCATGAAATAAATCTGCGTGTATAATTCCTTTAGGCAAGTCTGAAGGCCATTTTTTCTCGACATCATTTAAATTTTCACTTATCAACTTTGGCAGATCTTTGTGAATTTGAGAACATTGATCTTTTACCGTTTCAAATAAACCTCTCCAAGATTTAATCGAGAGATCATTCTCCCTTTTTAACTTAAAATTTTTTGTAATTTCATGCATTTTAGCAACCTCGACACCTATTGACTCACAATTTGTTGGAGATAAATTTTGTTTTGCTTTTCCCTCAAGAAAAGAAACAACCATGAGTTCTTTGCCATTATAATTAGTAATTGTCTCCTTTTTTTTATTTAATATTGGAACTGGGCACTTAAAATTTGCCTTATCCAAAAAAGACATTAATTTTGAAAAAAATGGAAGATCTTTTGATTTAACTCTTTTTTCATAAACAGTGAGAATATATTTTTTATTTTTTGTAGATATAAAATAATTAGTGTTTTCTATCCCTTCCTCAATACCTTTAAAAGTTTCTAATTTTCCTAAATCATAACTAGATAAAATTTCGTCAATTTCATCTTGATTATACTTTGTATAAACAGCCATTAGTTAAGTTCTTTTGGTAGTTTAAAAACAACTTTTTCTTCAGCAACTATAATTTCTTCGATAGATACTTTTCTATTTTTTTTAATATTTTGAAGTAGCGTTTGAACCAATTTTTCTGGAGCCGATGCGCCAGAAGATATTCCAATGGTATTTGAATTACTAATTTCATTATAAGGAATCTCTTTTTCCGAATGCATTAGTTGAGAATTATCACATCCAGCTTTTTTTGCCACTTCTACCAATCTAACAGAGTTAGAAGAATTACGACTTCCAACAACAAAAAATATGTCACACTTAGATGCAATTTTTTTAACAGCAGATTGTCTATTAGTTGTCGCGTAGCAAATATCTTCTTTTACAGGTCCTTTAATTCTTGGAAATTTCTTTTTAAGTAGTTGAATGATTTCAGCTGTATCATCTACCGATAAAGTGGTTTGCGTTATATAAGCAAGAGGTTTGCTAAAACTATTTGCATTCAATTTTTCAACGTCATTTTTAGTTTCAATCAATTTAATGGACCCTTTAGGAAGCTGACCCATAGTTCCAATTACCTCTGGATGATTTTTGTGACCAATTAGAAGTATATCATACCCATTTTTATTAAGTTGCTCAGACTCCCTGTGAACTTTTGATACTAGAGGACACGTTGCATCAACATAAGATAAGTTTTTTATTTTTGCTTCTTTTGGCACAGACTTTGGAACCCCGTGAGCTGAAAAAATTACGGGTCTTGTGACATCTTTTACATCTGATAATTCATTTATAAAAATTGCCCCCTTTTCTCGTAACTCTTCAACAACCTGTTTGTTATGAACTATCTCATGTCTGACGTACACAGGTGAGCCGAATTTATTTATTGATTTTTCAACGATCTCGATTGCTCTTTTAACGCCCGCGCAGAAACCACGAGGAGATGCTAGATAAATTTTAAGCTTTTTTTTCATTTTTTTCTAAAAAGTATTCCAACAATATATGCGGAAAAGTTAGAGACGCCAAACCAATAAAAATTACCTTATATATAGCCTCATCAAGGTTATAAAAGTTGTTTAAAAAATATATAGCAAATAAAAATATAATCCCAGTAACTAAAGTTAGAGGAATAGCTTTATTTACAAATTTCTTAAGCCCCAATTTAAAAGATTTATCTAATTCAAAAATAAGTGTAATCGAGTGTCTTATTGAATGAAGAAAACAAAAATAAACAGTAAAAGCTAGAATAGGTGTTAAAAAAAAATTTAAAACAATTAATGATGAAAAATCCAAAATCATAATTGCTTTCAAATTATTATTTTTCTTATTTGAAATATATAAAGAGGATAAAAAACTTAAAGATAACAATATAAATAAAACTTGATCATTTAAAAACGGAGTATCAAAAATATTAAAGTTTAAAATTTCAAATACTTCATTCGTTTTATCTCTCTGAAATAATAACGGTGCTATGATCACTGAAGATCCTTTTAAAAATAATAAAATTTCAGATAACAAGAAATTTTTTTTAAATGTAAATACCGTGTCTTCTTTTCCAAAATGATAGGCGGCAACAACTAAAAATAATAGTAAAACAGCATTAGGAAATATAAGCCATAAAACTATAATAAAAATAGAAATAAAAATATAGATAAAATAAAAAGAAATAATTGATTTAAAACCAAAAAACCTTAAAAGTTTTTTTCCCTTTATATTATCCAGTGCTCCATGTGAAATTCCTAAAATTAAAATTAAAAATAAACATAAGATAATTGGTTCAAAATTTAGTATCAGATAAAATGGGCTTATTAAAATACAAAAATTAAAAAAAATTATTGAATGTTTAAAGTTTATATTTTCCATTAGTTGAATAAGGCTTTTATAAAAATTAATTTGGGCATTTTAAGTATTATATTAATATCTTCAAAAATATTACTTTTATTTGATAAAAATTTTATAATAGTATTTGAAGAGGCCTTAAACATATTAAAGAAAATCTTTGGCATTTCTTTTGGATATCTTTTTAACACTCTTATAAATATTTGATCTAATAATTTATATTTTTTTCCTAAATTGAAACTTTTTATTTTTTTAATCTTATCAATATTTTTTACAATATATTTACTATGTTCTTGAATATTTAAAAAAGTATATCCAGTGCTTAATCTCGTCATTCCTCCTACAGATCCAATATTAATTATGTGATCATCTTTTTTACTTGATGAATGAAATAAAGGTATAGCCCCTTTTTCACTAAAATTTACCTTATAATTTCTTATTCCAAGATTATTTTTTATATAATTTTCTAATTGAAGATCATAATCCATAAGGCTTTGACTTTCTAAATTCGATAACCAGGTTGTTTCAATCAAAGCTCTTTTTTTACTAAACGGTAATGTATAAAAAAAGTGTACATCATTTCTCTGATCGCAATCAAAATCCATCAAATTTATTTCCTGTTCATTAAAAAATTCTTCCGAGGTCTCTATTTCAATACCTTTAAAATGTTGCCACAGCCTAGATTTACTAAGTTCTTCTCCTCTAAACACACTATTAAATATAGTTGAATTTTTTAAATTAATTTCATTAATGTTTTTAAAAAAGCTTACATTAGAATTAGTGGAAAGCTTTGAGTTTACTTTTTTATAAAATTTTCCACTATCTATACTCTGGTAGGGAAATTTTTTATTTTGAAGCTTATGACAGTTATTTGAAGTCTTAATTGTAAAATTGTTCCAATTTTTTATTACGCAATCTTCAAAGTTATGATCAAAAACTTTCCAAAAAGACCATGTTTTATCCCTGTTGTATTCGTTTCGAGTTTCTATTATCGCAAGAGTTTTGTTTTTCAATTTATTGTTTATTTCAAGTTCGTAAGCTAACGATAATCCTGCACACCCTCCACCAATTATGACATAATTAAATTCTTTCATTTATATTTATTTCCTCATTTAACATATTATGATTTAAATGATTATTGTAATTAATATTTTTGACAAATAATAATTTTACAAAATCAAAAAAAGATAAAAAAGTCTGAACTATTTTTTCTAACACTGGTATATATATTTTTCCTGCATTATTATAATTATCTATATTTTTTTGTTTAAGAATATAGTCGCCTATTTTTCTATAAAGTCGTCTTGCTAAAATAACTGAAAATCTTGATCTTATAGGTATTTTACAAATAGAATTGAATGATTGATTATAAAATATCTGAGAGTCTCTAATAATCTCCTTGATTGATGAAAAATCATGTTTAACGTATTGTCTATTTCTTGCTTTGTCTTCGCAAACATCACGCGCAATATTAGTGAGTTGCATTGCAATACCAAGATCAATCGCGCCCTTTAAAGCCTCCTTATTTTTAACTTTAAGAATTTTTGACATCATAAGGCCAACTGTTCCTGCAACTCTATATGAGTAAACTAATAAGTCTTTTTTAGAGTTTATTTGAACTTTTTCTTCCAAATCTGTTTCAACACCATCAAATAAATCTATAACAATTTGATGAGAAATTTTTTCACTTTCCATTATTGACCACATTTCTTTAATTATTAAATTATTTAAATTTTTATTCGTAAAGTCTTTTTTAAATTTAAAAAAATTCTCTTTTTTAGTTTTAATTACACTCTCATTATCAACTATATCATCCAGAGTTCTACAAAAATTATATAGAGAAGAACATTTGTAAAATATTTCTTTAGATAAAAAAAAACTTGCCCAATAAAATGATTTTGCGTGTTTTTCTAACAAGCTTGTCATTAAAACAGCCTATCCAAAACCTTAGCAGATGATAGCACACCTGGCATCCCCGCACCCGGGTGAGTTCCTGCTCCCACAAAATATAAATTTTTAAAAACC
>MDTA01023726.1_pt1 | contig 10538 bp, 6 predicted proteins | sample 811151 | NCBI WGS metagenome assembly MDTA01 (sample SAMN05326648, study PRJNA326480) | marine metagenome | isolation source: seawater | place: Indian Ocean: South | collected 2010 | reverse complement strand
GGATAGAGGCCACTCCATTTGAAAAACGAATTCACTAAGAGGCAAATCAGCGTTATGCTTAGAACGGTATAGCCGGTATGCCGTTTTGAAAACAAGGCCCAGAGCATGGGAATGTACATCGCTCCTCCGGTGACACCACCTACCGCCCAAATCACGCTAAGAATGCCGCCCATACGATCTACCGAGAGAGCGACGATCATGGATATCAAGCCGAAGCCGACCGTGGATACGCGGGCCACGAATATCAGCTCACGATCACTCGCCGCTTTTTTGATATTCCTGTAAACGTCATTGGTGAATACCCCCGAAAGGATGTTGAGCGTCGTATTCACTGAACTCGCTGTCGCGAAAACCATGGCCCCAACCATCAGCCCGAGCATTCCCATGGGAAGGACCTCCTTGGACATGTACATGTAGGCGTGATTAGCCTCTTGGGCAGCAGTATCCAAATTCGGATTGTAGATCCGGTAGATCATCGGCGGCAGCATCCAGATCACCGGACTGAAGATGTAAAGACAGCCGAATAGCATGGCCGCTTTACGGGCATCTCCAGGCGTTTTCACGCTCGTATAGCGCTGTACATAGGCCCAATTCCCGGCAATGAAACAAAGGTTGTATACCCCGAATCCAATATAGAAAAGCGGGGTGATATCGTTTGTCGTCAGGGAAAAAAAGTCCGACGGCATTTTCTCGAAGAAAGCGCTGACTCCGCCAATCTTGTCAAAGGCCAAGGGAACGATAACGATAACCGCGGAGGCCAGTACCACGAATTGCAATACATCCGTGACAATTACCGCCCAAAAGCCCCCTCTAGCTGTATAGAGCACGATTACCAGGGTAAGAAATATGACCACATACTGAAACGGGAATCCCGTGGCCCCCTCGACAATCTTGGCTACCGGATACAAGAAAGCGCCGCTCGTAAAGACCGATATAGCCATGAATAGATATGTATACGTTTTCTGTATACCTGTCCCTAACCGAGCTCCGATGAATTCAGATCCTGTCAGTACACCTGTGTTTCTCCACTTAGCGGCGATGAATCCGGCGATGGCGAAACCAGACAGGCACATGGTCCACTGAATCGTTATCGATACGAAGCCATGCATGTAGGCCAAGGATCCCCAAGCGACAAAAGTGCCCGCGGAAAAGAAGCTCATGAATAGCGACAACCCGCTCACCCACCAGGGCACCGCGCCCCCGCCCGCAAAAAAGGTCTTCATGTTCTTTCCTGATTCGCCAAACGAGAGACCAGCAGCCAAGACGCCAAGCGTGAAAAGAATAATGACTATGTAATCGAGAGGGGTCATGGGGAGGAATTAAAGGTAGCACAGGCTTCCCATGTCCTGAGTCAAGTCGAAGGGCAGCCTGTGTCATAAACAGGCAGGATGCCTGTGCTACTTTTCGGATACGATGTTTCAACACAAGCGATTTGCAACGATAAGTGTTTACGTCGGAGCGGCTTAATGCCGCGATAAACCGACTCGAATTGCGATCGGCAGGGCTGACCACCCTTTCAGAGATTGGAACGCCATCCTTAAGTACTCTCTATGTTAACACCACGGTTTGGACTGATCCTCACTTGACACGACTGTCCCGGAGAAACGCAATGTAGCATGCTTTCATTCGCCGACCGTTTTCCCTTTCACTTCGTTTTTGTTGCGTCTCTTTGCTTCCCATTTGTTGTCCTCGGATCAACTGAAGATGATAGCTCAGAGGAACCTTCCGAAGAGGAAAAAGCTCCTGCCTGGGACATCGAGAACCCGCCAGGACCGACCCGCGATCAGCCAATTAATGTTACCGAAGGAACGTGGGTGAGCTTGGACATCAGTCCTGATGGAAAGGAAATCGTTTTCGATTTGCTCGGCGACATCTATCGTATGCCCATCGATGGAGCCGATGGCTCCGGTGATGATTACCCGGAAAAACTGACTTCAGGAATGGCTTGGGACATGCAGCCCCGTTACAGCCCAAACGGGAATAGTATCGCCTTTACCAGTGACCGGACCGGAAAGAGCAAGCTCGCTGGGGACAATATTTGGATTCTCCATTTAGAAGACGATACCCTGACTCAAGTCACCGACGAGAGCTTTCGCTTGCTCAACGGACCCGCTTGGCATCCGAGCGGTGACTATGTAGTCGCTCGCAAGCACTTCACCAGCCGCCGCTCTCTGGGAGCCGGAGAAATGTGGATGTACCATCGAAGCGGCGTTGAAGGAAATGCTCAGGGCGGCGTGCAACTGACCAAGAAGCCAACGGAGCAGAAGGACGTCAACGAGCCCGTCTTTTCACCCGACGGAAAGTATCTCTACTATTCAGAAGACGTCAGTCCGGGAAAGACCTTCGAATACAGCAAAGATCCGCACAAGCAGATCTACGCTATCAAGCGACTGGAGCTGGCCACCGACGAAACTGAGCCATATATCACCGGTCCGGGAGGCGCCTGCCGCCCTACTCCGTCCCCAGACGGAAAGACCATAGCCTTCGTTCGCAGAGTCGACGGCAAAACCGGTCTACACTTATTCGATACGCAAACCGGGGCTATCCGCTTGCTGTACGATCAGCTCGAACGCGATATGCAAGAGACCTGGGCCATCCACGGCGTTTATCCGGCTTTCGAATGGACACCCGACTCTAAGACCATCGTCGTTTGGGCAAAAGGGAAAATTCGCCGTATCCAGGTCGCCGATGGATCGGCTTCGGTAATTCCCTTCCACATCGTGGATACACGAAAAATTAGCGAATCGCTCCGATATCCTATCGAAGTCGCGCCCGAAAGTTTCGACGTTCGCATGCTTCGCTGGGCTGAGGTAACTCCCGATGGCAGACAGGTTGTCTACCAAGCCCTCGGCCACCTATACATAAACGACCTTCAAACTGGCGAGAGCCGGAGGCTGACCGAACAAACCGACCATTTCGAGATGTATCCTAGCCTATCCCGCGATGGCCGCTATGTCGTTTACACCACCTGGAACGATAGCAATCTGGGCAGTGTCCGGGTAGCCTCCCTTGATCGAGGGGCGGAAGAGGAAGACTGGATCGTGACCGAAAACCCGGGACACTATGTAGAGCCCGTATTCTCCCCAGACAATAAAGTCATTCTCTATCGCAAAGTTGGTGGCGGCCTTATCCGTTCGCCCATTTGGTCTCGTGAACCCGGCATCTATCGTATCGATGCCCGTGGGGGCGATACCAAGCGTATCGTGAAAAAGGGTACAGCTCCCACTTTCGGCACTGAAAGCGATCGCTTCTTCTATCAAACGGTCAAAACGGAGAAGGATGCTGACAACCGGGGCTTCCTTTCCGCTGATCTCGATGGCAAGGAGGTTCAAACTCACTACACGAGCAAATGGGCCGCAGACTACCGCCTTTCTCCAGACGGCAAGTGGCTGGCTTTTATCGAGCGCCACAATGTATACGTCACTCCATTCGTGGCTACCAGCCGTTCCGTGCTCGTGGGCCCCAATGGGAAAGCCTTGCCTATAGCGAAAGCGAGTGACTCAGCCGGGATATCGATCCAATTTTCGGGAGACAGCCAAAAGCTTCATTGGACATTGGGGGATACTCTCTATACTCGTGAGTTGTCCAGCGCATTTTCTTTTTTGGGTGGCAGTGTCGAGGCTGAGAGCGAGGAAAGCTCACCCATAGATACCCATCGGATCGGCTTCCGGGCGGAGCATGCGAAACCCGATACCACAATTGCCCTCGTCGGGGCCAAGATCGTTACCATGGGACCCGCCGGCATTATCGATGATGGCGCCATCCTAATCGAAAACAACCGCATCCGCGAGATCGGAAACCAATCGCAATTAGAGATCCCAAAAGAAGCTAAGGTAGTTGACGTATCCGGGCAAATCGTCCTTCCCGGATTTGTGGATACCCATGCCCACGGCACCGAGGCCACCCATGGAATCATTCCTCAACGCAACTGGGTAAACCAGGCCAGGCTGGCGTTCGGAGTCACCACCATTCACAATCCCTCTTCCGACACTAGTACCATTTTCGCCACAGCGGAATTGGCCAAAGCGGGTCTCATCACCACCCCTCGCATTTTCTCGACGGGACGCATTCTCTATGGAGCAGATAGCCCCGGAAAAGCGGAGATTAAGTCGCTGAAAGACGCCGCATTTCATCTAGAACGTATGGACGCTGTTGGGGCCATCAGTGTTAAGAGCTACAACCAACCGCGCCGCGACCAGCGTCAGCAGGTCGTCGCCGCCGCTCGGGAGCTGAATATGATGGTTGTTCCTGAAGGTGGATCCACGTTCATGCACAATCTCACCATGATCGTAGATGGTCACACGGGCATCGAGCACACCCTGCCGGTCCAATATGCCTACGACGACACGCTAGATCTGTGGCGAGGAACAGGCGTTGGCTATACTCCGACGCTTTCGGTTGGATACGGGGGTCTCTGGGGCGAAAACTATTGGTACGCCGAGCAGGACCTTTGGATGCATCCACGCCTGCAGACATTCATTCCGCCACACGTTCTCCAGCCCCGTTCCCGGCGACGAGTCAAAGCCCACGAAGATGATTTCAATCACAAGAATGTCGCTACCATCGCCAAAGCGACCTACGATCAAGGGGGGCTCGTTCAAGCGGGCGGCCATGGCCAGCTCAATGGCATATGCACTCACTGGGAAATCTGGAGTTTCGTACAAGGCGGCATGACGCCTATGGAAGCCCTCGAATGCGGGACAATTCACGGAGCCAAGTACGTTGGGCTCGATGGAGATATCGGCTCACTCGAGGCGGGAAAGCTTGCCGACTTGATTGTAATGGAAAAAGGCGCCGATCCGACAACAAACATACGCCACACAGAGCGTATCCAATATGTTATGCTAAATGGAGAGCTTTACAATGCCTCGACAATGACTCCCTACGGCGGGCAAGAAGAGAAAGATCCCCAATTTTTCTGGGACCAGGGATTTCAAGGCATCGGCATAGGCATCCCTCAGCCTGAGCACTGCGCCAATTGCCCCGGGAGCCATACGCGCCTTTGGTAGGGTGGCTCAGGCTTCTAGCCTGTGTTCTAAACAGGCAGGATGCCTATTCTACCTTTGAGGGTGAACAGCCTCAAGCGTACGGCTTTATGCTCTCGCGGCCCTCATATCTAGCTAGCGATTCATCAAGCGAATGCGGCTGTTCCCATCCGAGATCCGCCTCTACTTTTGAGCAATCCACCAACGATTCCATTTCTTCAATCGGCTTCCGGTTGGGCAGGTCCGGCATCTCCTGCTCGATGATCTCTCTGGCAGGGCTTTGCTCAAGGTTGTCTTTGGAAGCAACAAAGTAATTCCGATAGCCATCAAGTTTGGCAGTGATCGCCTTGAACACGGCTTCCGCGGCTGAATATACTGGTAAATAGGCAAACAAATCGTAGGCATTCCCACGCTCAATGCCATTGGTCTTCTTAATCTCCCGCATGAATTCCCAGTCCACTAACAGAGGAAAGCGAATCGCTATCCCGGTGATTCCCTTCGTATCCGCAAAATAGGACAGCATCTGCTCGGCTGCTTGCTTGCTTAAGGCATAAGCGTTTCTAGGTACAGCGGGAGCATCCGAATCCACCGGCAGATAGGTCAAAACGTTTTCCTGCTTAGTACGGTCCATAAAAGGGAATTGCCCATCCAGTACTTGTATCGAGCTGGCGAATATGATGCGACGGCATCCGACATTGGCTCCGGCCTGAAACAGATTCATATTCATAGCAGCATTGGCTGGATACAAAACCTCGGGCGGAGCTGCGTTGAAATTGGAGAAGTTGGCGAAATGAACGAGGACATCAACCCCTTCCATGAGCCGCTCGCAAGTTTCCCACTCAGTCAGGTCAGCCGACTGAATAGGATAGTCCGCTTGCTTGTCGGGAAACTTGTCCACAGCAATGAAGCCGAGATTTGATTCCCTCAAAAGCCGGCACACACAGCTCCCCAGCCTTCCCGATGCTCCTGTAACCAATATTTTCATTCAAATCGTGATCCAATTATTTCGAATTCGTGTGGCATCGGAAGAAGTCCCCAATCCGCTCAAGCGCTTCCCAAACTTCCGGAATTCCCGGTACCCATTGCTCGCTATTATGCCAAGCGTGCGGCACATCGTCGAACAGCTCAAGGGTGACATTCACTCCATCTGCCCGAGCTTTTTCCGCGAATGCTTCGGCATCTCCAAGCATCGTTTCCTCATTGCCTACCTGAATCAATGTAGGTGATAAGCCTCGCAAATCCGAATACACGGGAGAGGCCAAGGGATGCTTGGGATCTTCTTCCGCCAAGTAGCGTTTGGCAGCCAGATCCAAGTAAAGCTTGGAAATCGTTGGGTCCTTATCCGCGTTCGAGATGTAGGTTTCCGCGCTCTGCGTCAGATCCGTCCATGGCGATATCAGGACGCTAGCAGCGGGCAGCTCCCGATCCTCCATTTTTAGTTTTGCTAGCAGAGCAGCAGTCAGCCCCCCGCCCGCAGAACTGCCACAAACAACAATATCCCTGGCCAAAACCCCTTCATCGAGCAACCACCGATAGGCAGCGAACGCATCCTCTACGGCCGCAGGAAACTTATGTTCCGGAGCCAAGCGGTAATCGACCGTGAAACAACGAGATCCGCAAACCTTGCTCAGATTGGAGGCGATCATACGGCTTTCTGGTCCCGAACTTCGATAGTAGCCACCACCGTGTAAATAGACGATGATAGCTTCAGTCACAGGCTTATCCCAAATCACCCACTCGCAAGGAACGCCATCCGCGTCAACCCTCTCGCAAGTCGTTCCGGGACGTGGCTCGATGCCTGGATCCTGCCCCGCGTCGCGAAGCTTTTCGAATGGGCCCGTTGGGTCCGGCTTGTTCGCCCAGCGAAGCTCTAGCAAAGCTTTCAATTCGTCACTGGGCATACCTACAGGAATATCAATATAATGGCGATTAAGTTGCCGATTCACTGAACGTGGTCTTTTCCATCGCTCCTTGCGTCTCGTAAATGGACCCTCCGCGCTTTGGGCGCGGTAGGGGTGTGCGAACGGGAACGTTCGTAACTCTGGGTTGGTTCGTGGGCTCTCCCATAACGTGGCTTTCGACGTACTCGGGCCAATCGATCCCGCTCAATGGCCAAGCATCGCTCGCGCAATACTGGAATAGCAGCAGTCGACGCGAATTCGGCGAGAGATTGGGCAAAGACCCATGCAATACGCGTACGTGGTGAATCGAGATGCCACCCGCTTTTACCTCAATCTTTTCCGCCGCCGCATCATCAAAATCTGGCTCGGTCACGCCTCCAGCGAAACAACCATCTTGGTGGTGATCCAATATCCGATCCTTGTGGGAACCGGGAATGGCCAGCAAGCAACCGTTTTCCTCGGCCATATCATCCATGCAAACGCCAACAGCCAATAGATCGTCATTGGTAAACGGATACCATGCCCAGTCCTGATGCCATTCAACTGGGCTCCCAAATCCACCGGATTTCATATTGAGCTTGTTACCATTGCTCCAAATAGATGGGCCGATCAGTTATGAGACTATTTTCAGGATGTTCGGATGTATTAGTGTCCTCCTATAAACATCATGAACTTCGATTGGCGATTTAAGTCTACGCAGTTTGGGATCCTCAGCGCTGTGACCAGGCTCCAAGTCAAAAACCTCGTCGCATTCACTTATTCCACGCGACTTTTCCACAAAGTCGTCCGTCACTTTTCGAAGTTCGTCCACTTCTTCGGGAGAGAGGACATTCTCAACTCCGATGTATCCATCTCGGTGGTATTGATCGATCTGCTTTTGGGTTAACATGAGAGACTCATCCTTTCCAAAACACCTTCCTTAGTAAACTCTAATCTCGGGGAGAGCGTCTAGAAAAGTGAATATAGATCGACTCGTAGAAGGTAGGGCTGACTGTCCCTAGTCAGCCGAGAAACCTACACATCATTGCGGCTACTTGAGGACAAGCAGCCCTACCATTTACAATGGGGACGGAAATCTATTGGATACTCTCTGTGAGACCGAAAAAATCGAGTCGCAGGGTTGGAGCTCTTGACGAAAGTAGCCTTGGCAAAGACTGTTACGCTATGAACTTTCCCCAAGTACCCTGCACGGCCCTAATGCTGGTGCTAGGCTACCTGCTCAACCTACCCTTGAGTGCCGATCCCGCCAATCTAGGCAATCGGCGAGAACTCTTTGTTGACGATCACCTGATCGAATCGATCAGCGGCGATGCCCGGCTCCAACTGCATCAACCCCGGCCCAAAGAAATCGCTATCATTCACGACGAACCATGGGAAGGGACTGCCAGTGGTTACCACAGCATTTTCAAAGATGGGGACCGCTATCGCATGTACTATAAATCCATGCACATCGACTTTCCCAATGGAGAATTGAGGACGGACAGCCATCCCCGGTTCTGTGGCTACGCTGAAAGTAGCGACGGGATCGTTTGGGAAAAGCCTGAACTCGGCTTGCACGAGTTTGCTGGCTCGAAAGCGAACAACATCGTCCTGACCAGCGAGGCTATGAATGGTCTGGCAATCGATGCCGGACACCCTGCTGTATTCAGAGATCGAAATCCCGATGCTCCAGCGAGCGCTCACTACAAAGCTATTCTTCGATCGAGCGAAAAGAATGGTCTCATCGTTCTCGCCTCTGCTGACGGAATTAATTGGGCTCCACACTTCGACCATCTGATTCTCCGTCTAAAAGGAGCCTTCGATTCCCAGAATCTCGCTTTCTGGGATCCGACAATCAATCGCTATCGAGCCTACTGGCGAACTTCTCCCGAAGGAGTTATCAACGATACCGAATGGAAACCCAAAGGACCCCGCTCCATTCGAACAGGGATTTCCTCCGACCTCGACGAATGGGAAAGTATCGAGGACCTTAGCTTCGACGACCCCTTACCCCAGGAAATGTACACCAATGGGGTCTTCGCTTACCATCGTGCCTCCCACATCCTCCTTGGCTTTCCTATGCGCTATATCGAACGGAGGAACGGACGGGCCATGGAAGCTCTACCCGATCCTGAAAATCGGGCCCTTCGAGCCGGCGCCCACCCTCGCTACGGTTACGCCCTGAGCGAGGGACTTCTGATGGCCAGCCGTGATGGCAGCCATTTCAAACGCTGGAGCGAAGCATTCTTGCGACCGGGTCCGGAACGACCAGGAACCTGGCATTACGGCGCTCCTTCCATCGCCTGGGGATTGATCGAAACAGATGCTATGCTTCCCGGAGCAGGCAAGGAATTATCGCTGTATGCGCTGGAAGACTACTGGCATGGCAAAGGCAGCGCTCTGCGACGCTACACCTTGCGACTCGACGGGTTCGTATCCGTATCAGCGAGCTGGAATGGAGGGGCGCTCTTGACCAAGCCGCTAATATTCGACGGCTCTCAACTCGAGCTTAACTTCTCCACTTCCGCGGCTGGAAGCTTGCGGGTGGAACTTCAAAACGAGAACGGTCAACCCATTCCGGGATTTTCTCTGGAAGACTGCCACGAGTACTTTGGCGACTCGACTGAGAGGGTCGTCAAGTGGAATCGCGATCCCGACCTTTCTGAGATCGCCGGCCGAACGGTTCGTATTCGCTTCGAACTCAAAGACGCCGATCTGTACTCGTTTAAATTTAGGAGGTGATACCCGTTCGACCAATACACCCTTACCTCGTAGCTTCAGCGGCATCAGGGCCGTGAGTCACTAGAACTTCGATTTTCCTGGAGCTCGTTTCAGTGCCCGCACTCTATTTCGATAGGTTGACGCGTTGCGATTGATAGATCAGACCAATACCAAGATCATTCCATTATACTATGAAGCTATCTTATTGCCAATGGGGGCTCGATGAAGGCTTTGGACCACTGCGACTCTGGCGACGACTCCGCCGGACGCGCATTCCTGAACCCAGGAGTCTGGCATTACTCGCGGACCTCGGATTCCACTCCGTCGACATCAGCCCTAGCATGCAAAAAACAGGAGACGCTACTTCTACTCTGTCAAACCTCGACATGGATGTTTGCTGCCTATCTCTTTCTCACGAAGCTCCACTTAATAGCTCCTTCGATAGCGATGATGACAGCGTCGTGGCTCCAATGGAGAACCATGTACACCAAGGCATCCGGCATGCCGCAAAACTCGGAGCCAGATACGCCTACGTCGTTCCGCCAAAGCCGAAAGATCAAGATACGCTGCCGATTCTAAGCCAACGCTATCGGCAGTTAGCCGAGCTGGGACAAAGCCAAGGACTCAAGATAGCCATCGAGCACTTCCCAGGCACGGTCCTGCCCACGGTCAAAGCCACACTTGAGCTCATCGAGACCGTCGACCACCCCAATCTTTACCTGCTCTTCGATATCGGGCATGCCCAGATGAGCGAGGAAAACCCAGCAGACGTGTTGCCCCTCGCGGGAGATCGGCTGTCCTATATTCACTTGGACGATAACGACGGGAAAGGAGATCTCCATCTAGCCCTGACCGACGGGATTCAAACTAAAGAAAGCCTAACTGCGTTTTTCTCAGTGACGAAAGATATTGGATACAACGGGCCGTTCAGCCTAGAAATGCACCCAACTCT
>MDTA01104725.1_pt1 | contig 10539 bp, 9 predicted proteins | sample 811151 | NCBI WGS metagenome assembly MDTA01 (sample SAMN05326648, study PRJNA326480) | marine metagenome | isolation source: seawater | place: Indian Ocean: South | collected 2010 | reverse complement strand
GTATTTTTCTTTGATTAATTGAATTATCAATTTCTTTTATAGAATGTAATTTTTGATTTTTATTCAAACATTTTTGGCATTTATGATTGGTCGCATGATGCTTTTCATCATCACAACTAATATCACATATTGTATATCCACCTTGATGTTCGCCCACATGGTGGTCAACATGGATAATTGTCGCCAGTAAAAATAATGACAATATAGAAGTGGTTATATTTTTTAGCATTTTTTTAATGATAAAATATACAAAAACTTAAGCCACTTTAGGTAATTCAGAAGAATGATGCGATAATATTTTCCAACTTCCCTTGGTTTTTACAAAAACAAAAGAAAATCTTGCCTTTATTGTTTTACCATCTACTATAAAATTATAGAAACCGGAGCTCACAATCATTGTATCTGTTTTATGTTCGTGCTGTGTAATTATTTCAACATCAATTTTTGTTCTCAACAAATTTTCAAAATAATTAAATATTAATTTTTTCCCATGCCTCTCAATATCAGAAAAGGTTCCAAGTAATAAACCATCATCATGGTATAATTCCGCAACTTGATTGGCATTATTATCTCTAATTTTTTTAACCCAAATACTTAACATATCAGACATAAATTTTAATTCTTTTTATTAATTAATTTCGTTTTAATTATTTTTGTAAAATATTTTGCACTATTGTAAGACATATGATTCTCATCAATATATTGTAAAAAATTGCCATCTAAATCATTCCCATTTTCAAAATCCCAAACTTCTATAGACATCTTCTCCAAACTCTCTAAAATTCTTTTCCAAATTTTATCATAACCATATTTAGCAAGAGTAATTTGACGATAATTAGGCGTAGGGATAATTATATATATTACTTTTATATCTAATGATTCCACTAAGTTATTAAATAAATTAAAATACAAATAATTTGGCTTTTCTTTTACGTTCGCAAAATGACCTAAATATTGATTTAGCCTATTAGGTTCATTTTTAAATAAATTATTTAAATTTATTGGTTTATCAAATTTTAGACCAGAATAGCCCTGATCGGACCAAACATCTTGATTTGGTTGCACTAAAGTTCGATGTTTTTGACCTAGGATATTTTTGATATTTGGATAATTTTGCTCTTTAATTATTTGAAAAATCATTCTATCACTTTGTAAGTCTATAGATGTTATCGAATCATTACCAAATAAACTAAAATTGCCATTTAAATATGGGTGTTGGTTAGTTCTATTTTTTATATATGAATATGGAAAGTCAAACGCTTGTATTCCAATAACAATTGAATCAATTTTTATAACATCTTTATAATAGTTTATAAATTTATAGGATTCATAAATATTCTGCCCTCCATGAGCGAATGCAAACCAATTAGGTCCTAAGGAATCTGGAATTACAGAATGTTCTACAACACTACTTCCTAAAACAAGGTTTATTGATTCATGATTTTGAATAAATTTAGCAAAAGTTTCTACTTTTTTATTAAAAATTTTAGGTTCAAACCTTTCATAATTAATAATAAACGAACCATTATTAACCAAAAAAACAAAAACCAATATTGAACTAAATGTGATTATAAATGTAAAAGTATTTTTAAGGAACTTTCTCATTATTTAAAATTGGAAATAAATGAATTGTGACAGATTCAATAATTTAAAATGTGCAAAAATGAAATAAGAAAAAGTTATGTATGTTAAAAACCTTATGAACCTATTTTCAAAATTTATCGGATTTCTCTCATCATCCTTAAATGAATATTCAAATATTAATAAAATAAAGATTAACACCATACCAGATCTATGAATTGATGGTAAAGAAAAGCTTGAAAATATTCTTATTAAATAATCAAAACCATTTATAATTGTATCACTTCTGAAAAAGACCCAAGAAATCATTACACAAAAAAAGGTCATAAATATTTTGATTAGTTCTGATATCGATGGAAAAATTTTCCCATCCCAGACTGAATTAGTAGTGTAATTACTGCTGCCAAAAATAAATAGAGGTAAGTATAACATCGAATGAATAAATCCCCACATAATAAAGGTCCAATTTGCGCCATGCCATAACCCACTAACTAAAAATGTTATTAAGGTAATCTTAATGCCCTCTTTTTTATATTTTAAAGTCTTGTCAATGATGTCATCATCGTCAATTTTATCAAATAAAGGTATATAGATATAATCTCTAAACCATGAAGATAATGATATATGCCACCTATTCCAGTATTCTTCAATATTTCTTGAAAAATAGGGAAACTTAAAATTTGACATAATCTCTATACCGAATAATTTAGCAACCCCAATTGCTATATCAGAGTACCCACTAAAATCACAATATATTTGGAAAGAAAAATATAAGAGGCCTAGTAAAAGGACGCCACCAGAATAGTGAATATAATTGTTAAAAATAGGGTCAACATGAGAAGCCAAAGAGTCAGCAACTACAACTTTTTTAAACATACCCCAAAGGATTAACCTCAGGCCTTGTACGCCCTGTTCGTAACTAAAATTCCTTTTTGATATAATTTGAGGTAGTAGATTAGTCGCTCTTTCAATTGGCCCAGCTACAAGTTGAGGAAAAAAGCTCACGAAAGCTGCAAATGAGATGAAATCTTTTGTAGGTTTTAGCTTCCCGCTATAAATATCAAGAGAATAGGACATAGTTTGAAAAGTATAAAATGAGATACCTACAGGTAATATTATTTTTAATGTCCATGGATTATGGGTCTGGTATCCTATGATCGATAAGAAGTCAATCCAGGATTCAATAAAAAAATTAAAGTATTTAAAAAAGCCTAATAAAGATAGATTGAACAATAGGCTAAAGCTTAGGAATATCTTCTTGGATTTTTTATTTTTTGAATTATGAATTCTTAACCCAACAAAATAATCCACGATACTTGATAATGCTATTAACGATAAAAACCTCCAATCCCACCAACCATAGAAAACATAGCTACTTACTAAGATTAAAATGTTTTGCTGGCGTGAATTTTTAGAAAAGAGAAACCAGTATAATAGAAATACTATTGGAAAAAATAGAAAAAACTCTGTTGAATTAAATAACACTAATTAGGGTTGATCACTATTGAAGAAACAATTTTTTTTCCTGATGTAGAACATGAAATTTGATAATTCTTAAATTTTGGTTGATTATTTATAAAGAATATATCAATTTGGTTAAAAGGGATTCCTTTGAGTCTCTTTTCACATTTATAAATTGACTCTTTAATAGAGAAAATGCATGCAAAAACTAACTTAGTATTTTTTTTTGAAAATGCATATTTAATTTCATTATTTGAAAAATTATCTTTAAAAAAACGAGATTCAGATTTTGAATTAACATCAGGCAATTCAGAAACATTAATTAAATCAACTCCAATTTTCACAAAAAGCTCAGCTATTATTTAGTATTTTCAATTTCTTTTAAAAGATCACCAAATGTAGCAATAGAAGTATAATTGCCAAGCTCTTTATTATATAAATTATTTACTCTAGATATCATTCTATGAAATAAAACACTACCTTGTAAGACTGTAGAATCTATAATAGTATCATTAGAAATATTTTCAGGCGAAATTTTTATAAATTTGCTTACTATCATTTTCAGTTCAATATCCTTATTAACCATTTTATCTGCCCAAACCTAATTTTGATATAATATCATTTAAAAACTCCGCTATTTCTAAACCATCACTTACTCTATGGTCAAAAGCTATAGTAATTGTTTGATATTCCCCTTTCACTCCTGACAATCCAAGCATAATTGAATTATTTTTTAAAATTAATGGACTGAAACTATCAACGTTTTGATCTGTTAAATCAGTCAAAACAACAGTTGAGCCTTCAACATCATCAAGACTCATTTTATTATCTATATATGAATCAATAAGTTCAATAATCCTAGATTCTATTTGTGCAATATCCATTTTGTTTGAATTTTTTATAACACCTATTTTTAATCCGCTCCCTAAATTCAATGCAAGGCCAAAGTTTACCGATTTATAAATATTTATAACATTTTCTGATACATAACTATTTAGATGGTGATATTTTTCATGAGATAATAGCTTCGAAGCAATATTGATAATTATTGTAGAAACTGTATCTTGAAATTCTTGGAATGTATGATATTTATTAACTTTTTCTATATCTACTTTAAAACTCTTTGAGACTGAGGATACTAAGCCTAAACGAGAACTATCCGATAGATTTTCTATTTCTTTTCTCTTATTATGATTAATACTAACAATTTTAGCTACAACATCATCTTTTTGTATTTTATTAAATGTATCTTCAACTAATTGCTCGGTTATTAAAGAAGTAGAATCAAAAAGATTTAAATCTAGACTATATTCTTTTATTTTTTCTAAAGCCTTTTTACTAAAATTTTGTTTTAGATTAGTTTTACTTTCTTTTTCACCTTTCGCATCATTAACAAATGGCTCTTCGTAAATTTCAATTATTGCAGAGCTTACCTCTACAGTATCACCCTCATTACATTTCAATCTGATAAAACCACCTACTTCTGAATGCAACTCAAAATTCGCCTTTGATGTCTCATAATCAACCAAATGGGTATTACTTTGAATTTTTTGCGAATCTTTAACATAAACATTTGTAATTATCACTTCTTTATCATTTACATTATCCTTCGGGATTTTAATTACTTCAAGTGGTTTCATAATATTTTTTTTATTTTTTCTATTATCATTTTTGATGAGACTAAAATTTCGTTTTCTAAACTTTTTGTAGATGGAATCGGGACATTTTCCGAACCAATCCTCAGAAATTTTTTATTATTAAATTTATCAACTTCTAAAAGACTTGAAATAATTTCAGAACCAAATCCTCCTTCAACATTTCCCTCCTCTACTGTAATAATATAATCAGAATCTCTTGTAATCTCAGATATTTTCTTTATGTCAACTGGATAAATTTTACTTAAAATTACAATTTTTGGTACTATTTCAAATTCGTAAAAAAGTAAATCAACAGATTCCATTACATGATGCACTGATCCTCCATAAGTTACTATACTTAAGTTTGATTTAATTTCTTTAGGGTCACAGATAATTAATGGGTACTTATCATCTGTTTTTAAATATTTATATTTTACTGAATCTGCCGTTTTATTACTTAATCTCCCATAATCAAGTTTATTTTCAATTACGATAGTGGTATGATCGTGTTCATTAATAGAATTATATAAAAATTTTGAATCTATAAATGTGTTTAATGCTATGATTTGTATGTTATTCATACCATTAAAGAATTTTTCTATACTTTGAGAATGTGTAGGACCATAACCTCTGCCACCACCCATTGGTGTTCGTATAACCAGTGGTACGTTAACTTGTTTGTTAAACATATGGTAGAATTTTGAGGCATTAGATAATATCTGGTCAAATGCATAGCTAATAAAATCTCCAAACATGATTTCAACATATGGTTTATATCCCGTTATACTTAAACCAATAGCCATGCCAACAATAGCCGCTTCTGAAATAGGAGTAGAAATAACATTTTGATTATATTTACTTGATAATCCTTTTGTTACCTTAAAAGCACCCCCATACGGATCCTTTATATCTTCACCAATCAATATAATGTTATCATTTTTTTCTATCAAAGAATCAAAAAATTTATTAATCTGATCTACCTGCTTAATTTTTATATCTATACTATGATCAATTAATTTATATTCTTTAATAGCATTGTTCGCTCCAATATATTTCTCTTTAGACATCTCAAGACTATCATAGATTGAAGTGATATAATCACTGATCTCATTTTTTTTTGATATATAATATTCATTTAAAGAAATATTTTTTTTTAATTCAATATTTAAAAGATCTTTCTTCTCATATTTTTTAATCTCTTTGATATCTCGGTCATCATCGCCTTTTGAATGCGCTTTAAGCCTATAAGTATTAATTAACAGAAAACTTGGTTGATTATTCCTTACTTTAGCTATTGCTTTTTCTGCACAATTAAGAAGTTCATCATACTTCCAAGTACTTGATTCATAAACATTTAGACCAAATGATTTTGCCCTATCATATATTGAACCTGCTAAATTTTGTGAGATATTTGTTGATTGCGCATAGTAATTATTTTCACAAACGAACAGTACTGGGAGATTGTAAAGGGATGCCAGATTAAGTGACTCATATAGTATACCCTCCCCCATTGTTCCATCTCCAATAAAACAAACTGAAATATTTTCCTTAGCTATACGTTTGAGACCATTTGCGACTCCAACTGCTACTGGTGTAAGAGAACCTTGTGGCCCATTAGAAAAAAAATTATTATAAGAAAGATGCTGACTACCTCCTATTCCTCCACTTGCGCCAGTTTCTTTACCTAATAGTTCATCGATTAAATTTCTGTAATTTTTTGTAAATGCAATATAATGTCCATGACAACGATGATTACTAAAAACATAGTCATTTTTTTTTAAAAATTTAGTAATAGCTACAGCAGATAATTCTTGACCTATGCAAGTATGAACAGTTCCATTCAATAATCCTTTTGAGAAAATATCAAGGAAAGATTCCTCAACAGCTCTGATTTTTAAAGCAGTTTTAAAGTCATCTATCATAAAATAAATTGGTTTTTTGTTTAAAAAGAAATAATAATAATAATAATGCTGCCAATTTAATGATTTAAATAATATTAATTGAAATTAAACAGTATTCTCTTTTTAATTTAATCTTTATGTTTAATTATTACTTTCTTAGCTTCTATATGAACTCGCGATTCGCCAGGACATTTAGAATCTGATTGATAAGCAAAATATATTCTTCCATTTCCTTCATTATGGCAGACTTATTTATAAACAAAAACCCCCGAGATTAATCGAGGATTTCTGAGGAGTGGGCGTTGAGAGATTCGAACTCCCGACATCTGCCTTGTAAGGGCAGCGCTCTGACCAACTGAGCTAAACGCCCATTCTATATTTAATATTAAGTCTTTCTAGCATTATTTACAGCTGGTTTTTTCTTTCTCTTTTTAGTTATACCAGGCAAAGCAACTTTTAGCACATCCCAAATTTCTTTTGCAAAGTGGAATGTTAAATCTTTTGAGACATGTTTTGGAACGTCTTCAAGATCTTTACGATTTAGCTCTGGTAATACTACCTCTTTAATTCCTGCTCTATGTGCTGCAGTAACTTTTTCTTTCACTCCTCCAATTGGAAGGACATTACCTCTGAGGGTAATTTCACCTGTCATAGCTACTTTATCTTTTACAGGGGTGTTTGTCATAAGCGAAACCAATGATGTTACCATACTGACTCCAGCAGATGGGCCATCCTTTGGGATAGCGCCAGCAGGAACATGTACATGTATATCTGTTTCCTCATTAAAATTAGAGTCTATTCCAAAAGTATTTGCATGTGCCCTAACAAAAGTCAACCCTGCTGTAGCTGATTCTTTCATAACATCACCAAGTTGACCAGTTAATGTGAGTTTGCCTTTGCCCTGCATCTTTGTTGATTCTATAAATAAAATATCACCTCCAGCAGCTGTCCATGCTAGCCCAGTAACAACACCAGGCTCAGTAGATCTTTCAGCTAACTCTGAATGAAATCTAGAAGCACCTAGTAAGCTATGAACCTTTGATTTTGTTACTTTAATTTGTTTTTTATTCGACTCAACAATATCCCTTGCAACTTTTCTTAAAACATTAGCAATCTGTCTTTCTAACTGACGAACACCTGCCTCTCGAGTATATGCACTAATTAGTTCTTTTATTGAATTAATATCTAAAGTTACTTCGGTTTTCTTTAATCCATTTTCTTTGGTCTGTTTTGGAATGAGATGTCGTTTAGCAATTTGAACTTTTTCATCTTGGATATATCCTGAAAACTCTAGGATTTCCATACGATCACGCAAAGCAGGGGGTATATTTCCATAATTATTTGCTGTAGCTATGAACATGACTTTACTTAAATCAAAATCAAGTTCTAAATAGTGATCATTAAATGAATGATTCTGCTCTGGATCTAATACCTCAAGTAAAGCTGAAGAAGGGTCTCCTCTGAAATCAGAACCTAATTTATCAACCTCATCCAGCATGAAAACAGGATTATTAGTGCCAGCTTTCTTAATATTTTGTATAATTCTTCCTGGAAGTGCACCAATATAAGTTCTTCTATGCCCTCTAATTTCTGCCTCATCTCTTACCCCACCAAGAGACAACCTTATAAATTCTCTACCCATGGCCCTTGCAATCGATTTTCCTAGAGAAGTTTTTCCTACACCGGGAGGACCTCCAAAACATAATATAGGCCCACGTACATTTCCATCAGGGTTTCTTTTTTGCTTCAAATTTCTAACTGCAAGATATTCAATTATTCTTTCTTTAACTTTGTCAAGTCCATAATGATCTTCATCTAAAATTTTTAGTGCTTCTTTAATGTTGATTCTATCATTTGAGGATTTACTCCATGGTAAATCTGCAATCCATTCTATATAGGTCCTCGAAACATTATATTCAGGAGATTGTGTAGGAATTCTTGAAAGTCTATCTAGTTCTTTCATCGCAACTAACTCAGATTCTTCAGGCATTTTCGCAGCTTTAATTCTATCTTCAAGTTCTTTTAATTCAACAGTGCCTTCATCTTCACCTAATTCTTTTTGAATTGCTTTCATTTGCTCTCGCAAATAATATTCTCTTTGTGTTTTAGCTATTTCATCATGGACTTCTGTTTGAATTTCATCGCCGAGTTTTATTCTTTGAATCTCTCTGTTAATTATAGAAATAGCTTTCTCAATTCTCTTTTTGACATTGGTTTCTTCAAGAATATTCTGTTTTTCTTGGTTAGATAAAGTCATTAAAGATATTGCCCTATCAACTAGCCTATTTGGTTTCTGGATATTGGATAACATGCCGGTGTGCTCTTCAGTAAGATTTGGAGCGACTTTGATTAAATCTGAAAATGATGTTCTAAGATTATCACAAGTACCTACAAGCTCAAGCTCATCGCCAATTGGATCATCGCTTACTGTGCTGACTGCAGCCTTAAAATAAGGTTCTTTTTCGACGTAGTCTAAAATTTTTACACGAGATATACCCTGAACAATAGCTGACTTACTATTGTCTGGCATTGCAAAAACCTTCAAAACTGTAGCTAAGGTTCCATATGCATATAGATCTTCAGGTTTTGGATCCTCTACTGAGCCATCTTCTTGAGCAACAACAATAATGTATTTCCTTTTTTCTAATTCAAAATCAGATATAAGCTTTAATGATTTTTCTCTTCCAATATAAATTGGAATGACCTGCTGAGGAAATAAAACTGTGTTACGAAGGGGCATGATTGCATACTCTTCAGTACCTTGTATTGATATATTTTCAATATCTTTTTCGGATAATTTATCTGCCATTTTTTACTAACCTTTTTATTACAAACTAGTTCTGCAATCATTATGCCAGAACAATTTATATATGATTATGGGTTTAATATTTATTTTTTCTGTAATAATGACGCATAGAAACATCCATTATGTCTTATTATGTAATTTATTTATCTCATTGCTAATCGAGCCTGTTCGTCAGCGTGGTATGAACTTCTTACTAATGGACCTGATTCAACTATATCAAAACCAATTTGAAGTCCTATCCTTTTATAATAATCAAATATATCTTTGGAAACATATGACTTCACCTCTAGATGATTCTTAGTAGGTCGCAGATATTGCCCAATTGTAAATATGGTAACACCAATATTATAAACTTGTTTCATCGTATCTACGACCTCTTCAGATGTCTCTCCAAGTCCAACCATTATCCCTGTCTTAGTTAGAAGGCCTTGTTCCGATGAATATTTTAAGACATCTAAACTTCTTTTCCAGTTAGCCTGGGTCCTTACTTGCTTACTAATTCTTTCAACGCATTCAACATTGTGGCTGAATATTTCTGGTTTTGCGTTAAATACTTTTCTGAGAGATGATTTATTTCCTTTAAAATCAGGAGTCAGTACTTCAACAGTACAACTTGGAACATGTTTGTGAACTTCTCGTATTGTTTTTGCCCAGATAGATGCCCCAAAATCATTCTTAATATCATCTCTGTCAACAGAGGTAATTACAACATGTTTGAGATTCATCTTTTTTACTGCCATTGCCGTGCGAAATGGCTCTAAAGGGTCATCCCATATTGGTTTCCCTGTCTTGACAGAACAAAATCCGCAGGCCCTGGTACATACGTCACCCAAAATCATAATAGTAGCAGTACCTCTATTCCAGCATTCGTGAATATTTGGACAATTTGCCTCTTCACAAACAGTATTAAGGTTATAATTTTTTACAGTAGCATTGACGAATCGATAGCCTTCACCTACGTGTAGTTTAATCTTAGGCTTGTGTTCTTTTGGAATTAAGTCAGACACTATAATAAACTCTCTAAATTCATGTTTTCTAAATTATTTTTTATTTTTGAAATAAACATAGCACCGCCTGCACCATCAATTAATCTGTGATCAAAGCCTAAAGAAAGCATCATCATACTTCGTATTGCGATTATATCTGTATTATT
>MDTA01073783.1_pt1 | contig 10539 bp, 5 predicted proteins | sample 811151 | NCBI WGS metagenome assembly MDTA01 (sample SAMN05326648, study PRJNA326480) | marine metagenome | isolation source: seawater | place: Indian Ocean: South | collected 2010 | reverse complement strand
TTTCCGTTGCGGGAATGACACGTCGGTTCCGCGTCATCATCAAATATGTCGCCAGCAAATATCTTTCGCAATGCGCCAGAACCCGCGACGCGTCTCCCACGATGTCGGCGACGCTCGCGGTGTTTCACGCCCCGAGGGCGATCCCAAAGATTCAACGGAATAACGTTGTGCCCAGGAGACGCATAGGGAGCCCGCACCAGGCTGAAGACCCGCGCAGGAGAGCCAAACGCGGCGACGGGAAAAAGCGGTTGGGGCGACCCTCCGACAAAAGCGATGACAACGGCGAGACGAGCGGTCGGCGCCAGTTCCTCAGCGGCGGCCTGCAGCTCTTGATCCTCTCCTCCGCGGACGACCTGCTAGCCGCCGCCACCGCGGCGTACATGTCCGCCCCGCGGCCCGAGACGGTCGTGTACATCGGCGTGACGATGGACGGGTACATCGCCAGGCCCGACGGCTCGCTCGATTTCTTGCCCCAGCCCGAGGGCGACGACGATTTCGGCTTCGGCGCGTTCCTGAACACCGTGGACGCCGTGGTGATGGGCCGGCGCACGTTCGACCAAGTCGCCGAGTTCGTGGCGAGGGACAAGGTCCCGTGGCCGTACGAGGGTAAGCGGGTGATCGTCGTGAGCCGGACGATGACGCAGAAAGACGTCCCGGAGTTGCTCTCGAGCAAGGTGACGGTGACGGCGCAATCCCCGTCGGAGGCGTTGAAGGCGTTGGGGAAGACGGGATTCACCAGGCGGGTGTACGTGGACGGGGGGACGACGATACGTTCGCTGCTCGGGGAGGACCAGGTGGACGAGATGGTGCTGACGTCCGTGCCGGTGACCATCGGCAGAGGGACGTCGCTCTGGGGATTCGACACCAAGGACAGGAGGGACTACAAGTGGAGCGCGACGTCGTCCGAGCCCATCGGCAGAGGGATGGTCAAGACGACGTACAAGAGGTTGCGGAAGAAGTGAGAGTAAGTCTCAGCTCGGCTCACGCGGTTTGATTGATCACTGGTATTGGCGCGATACAGTCTCGACGCCGCTAGCGTGTTTCTTACATTTATCGTTTCCACGCAAACAACCCCGCCGCGGCGTCGGGCAGGTACGGATCTACCAGCGGCTCGGCGGCGAGGTACACGCAGAGCGCGGACGCAACGCGCGCGTGAAACAGCGCGTTCCTCGCGATGGCCCTCAGCGGCTCCTCCCCGATTCTCTCCACGAGTTGCTTCCTCCATCCGCCGTCGGCGGCTATCGCGTAGAGCGCCCACGCGATGACCCCGGCGAACGTCGGATCTTTGGACGTCCAGGAGACGCGGCCGCCGATGAACGCGGCGGCGGCGTGCGAGATGAACGCCGCCCTCGCCTGAAACTCCGCGCTCGATATCTCGTTCGGGTAATCGCTCACCGCGAGCCAGGCGTTGACGTTGACCACCGCCGCGGCGGTGATCCACCCGTGGTGCAGCGCCAGCGGAAACCTCCCGCACCAGTACGCCGCCGAGGGGAATGCGACCCGCGCGGCGTCGACGGCGTCGACGGCCCTGCCCAATGAGACCGCCTCCGCCGCGAGCAGGGCGCCGCTGATCCAAAAGTGTTCGGGCGCCTTGGCCCAGTCCCTGAACGCGACGCACCACAGCGATTGGAGCGCGCAAGCGAGCAGCCACCACGGCGCGGCGGACGAGTAAGCGGCGGTGGAGACCGGGTCGAGGGCGTCAGACGCCTGCGCGGCGGTGAACACCGACTCCGCCAGGTAGATCACTGGCCAGATGAGGAACGCCCACCCCGCGGGGGTGACGAGCGAGCGGTAGATGCTGTCCTTCGGCACGCCGGGCGCGACGGACGGTCTCTTCTCGCGCGCCTTGGCCTCCTTCTTCATCTGCTCCGCCATCTCGTCGTCGATCCGCCCCGGGATCGCGACCGAGACCACGTTCACGGCGAACGCCGCTATGTTGACCCACTGCCATCGCGCCAGGGTCGCGCCCGCGAGCGAGGCGGGGGTGGATGCGGAGAGCCACCCCGCGAACTTTTCGACGCCCCACCACGCCAAGCAACCGGCGGCGGTCACGATCGCGGCGCCCAGGTCTCGCGGCGACGGCACGATCATAGCCGATCGTCAATCTTATGGCGATCCGGCTCCACACACCGGCGTCGGCGCGCTGGGTGCCGCGATCAGTGCAGAGGAATAATCCGATCGACGTGCCTGTCGGCGGCAGTCGGGCGTAACGGGTCTGGATAATCTGACGTGGACATGACACACGCATTGGTCGACGCGCACCTCCATCATGCCGACGCCCTCTCTCTCCCATCTCGGGTTCGCGCGCGGCGTCGCCGTGCCCAGCGGGCGCCACCGCGGTACGTTCGGCCGCTTCGCGCGTCCTCGTCGCGTGCCCTTCACCGTCGAGGCTTATGCACACGACGGCAGCTCTGCAGCGCGCAGACTCCGAGAGATTTTGGACGAGCCGGGATGCGTCTCGATGCCGGGTGTGCACGATGCGCTCAGCGCCAAGCTCATCGCTCGCAGCGGCAGATTCGAGTGTGCGTTCATGTCCGGCTACGGCGTCGCCGCGTCCAGGCTCGGCGACCCCGACGTGGGACTGGCCACCCTCGGCGACATGGTCGACGCGGGAAAGTCCATCTGCAGAGCCGCTGGCGACATGCCCGTGGTCGGCGACGGCGACACCGGCTTCGGCGGCGTCGCCAACGTCAGGCGCACGGTGTTCGAGTACCACGCCGCTGGGTTCGCGGCGGTGTCCATCGAAGATCAGGTTTTCCCGAAGCGATGCGCCTACGGAAAGGGCATGAGAGTCGTCCCCAGGAGAGACGCGGTCGCGAGGCTTGCGGCGGCGCTCTCGGCGAGGGACGAGATCAGGGCGAAGGGAGGGGACATCCTCGTCATCGGGCGGACGGACTCGCGCATGGCGACGAACCCGGAGATCGAGGACAACTTCAAGGAGGCCATCCTGCGGTGCTTCGAGCTTAAGCAGCTCGGGGCGGACGCCGTGTGGATGGAGGGACCGAGGAGCGGCGCCGAGATGGAGGCGTTCAACGTCGCGATGGAGGGAACGAGGACGATACTGGCGCAAGTCGAGCAGCCCGGAACTGAGATGTTGTCCCCGGGGCGATGCGCCGAGCTCGGGTACGACGTCGCGCTGTACGGTCTGACGCTGTTGAGCGCGTCGGCGGCGGCGATCGAGCGAGCGGCTCGCGTGATGGGCCGGGGAGATCACCCCACGTCAAAGCGCGCGGCGGTCATGGAGAGCGGCGCGGGCCTCTTAATGCCCTTCGACGATCTCTACGACGCCGTCGGGTTCAACGAGCACTACGCCCTCGAGGACGTGTTCGACGGGGATAAGTTCGCGTGCGCCGAGGATCCGGGCGCGGCGGAGTGCGCAGCCGACTTTGGCGGGAGCGACGAGCCCGAGCCCGAGCCCGAGCCCAACTGGACGGACGAGGTGAACGCCTTCTACGAATCCGATTCCGACGACAGGAAGGCGCGGGACGACCAGTACAAGCGATTTTACGATCGACAGATGCTCAAGAACGGAGAAGGGGGCGGCTTCTTCGGGGACATCGATTGAGTCGCGCGGGGCGAGGGTGTGGAGCGTTTGAGTGTTGTCGGGACGACGATTTATTTCGCGTGCGGAGTTGAAGGTTAAAACTCTTAAAAGTTATGCTATCGTCAGTTCTGGAGGTACGAGATTTTCGGCCGGTCATCGTCGTACGATATCGCCGGGAACGCCCCGGCCTTCGCGAGCACCACCACCCTCGACTTGTGCGAGATGTACCCCTTGACAAACTTTTTGAAGATGAGGTTTGCCACGATCATCTCAACCTCGTCGATGTCCATGTCACACCCGCACCACTTCAGCGCGGCCAGGAACATGTGCAGATTGACCTGGTTCCCCTTCGCCGGGTTCTTCTCCGCGCTGAACGCGTGCACTTTCCGGAACAGCGTTCGCAGCACGATGTTCCGCAGCTTCTCCAGCACCAGAAACGTGCCCTGCCTTATGAAGGAGATCTGATGCGTCTTCAGCGCGTCGTTCAGCATCCGCACGTTACCGCTCTTCATCGCGCTCACCACGTCCACGTACTCGCCGAGGCCGTACTTCTGCAGCAGCACCGTCGTGGGCATCTTTCCCATCAGCAGCTTGACCGGCAGGAGGTACCGCAGGATGAGCGTCTTGTTTCGTCTCGAGTCCCCGCGGCAGTGCCGAAACGCGTACTCGAGGTGCTGCTCCGCGACGCCGAAATCGTCGTCGAACACGGCGAGTCGGCCGACGTAGAAGGCGTAGGTGACGCGCTGGGCGACCGGGAAGGTGTCGAAGGTGGGAAAGGTGGGCAGGTTCACGGCGTTGATCAGGTTCTTGCACATGTGCAGGGTGTTGAGCTTGAAGTAGATCTTGAAGAGCGAGATGACGAGGAAGAGGCACTGCGACTTCTTCTCCCAGACCGACGTGTTCGCGGTGTTGCGGTAGACGAGCATGAGCGCGGCGCCCGCGTCCCCGAGTCTGCTGTCCTTGCGCTGTCGCCCCGCGCGCTCCGCCTCGTCGTCCGCGCACGTCGCGAGCGCCACCGCGCCGCGCACCAGATTCATGAGCGCATCCAGAGACCACGCGGTGTCCTGCGCCCTGAAGTCCTTCACGAACGCCGCGATGGTCGCCTGCATCGCGACGAAGGCGTCGTCGTATCGCCCCTCCGCGTTCGCGCCGAGGCACTGGCAGTGCGACGCGAATATCTCGTCCCACGGCGCGTAGGCGCCAACCTTCTCCTCGCACAGCTCGCCGACGTTCATGCCGCGATCCCCGAGCGCGGACCGAACCGCGCCGAGCGCGTGGACCGAGTCGACGTCGAAGAGGAGCGCGAGGGTGGCGCTGTCCTTAACACTCACCGCGTGCGCGGCGGCGTCGAGGTACTGCCCGAGGGACGCCATCTTCGTCCGGGGTGGACGCGTGCGTGACCGGTGGAATCGACGGGATGCCCTAAAATATTTTGAGGACGCGCATGCAAACAGGTGCACGGTCAGGAACAACGTGGTAATTGGACAAATGGTTCGTATCTTGAAATTGCAATATTGTCTGTTACATAATTCTTTACCCGATTGCCTTTGGAATTTATTGGGAGAGCAGATATTTTACCCGGCAAGCGAGGAGAGCTTTGGAGAGGACGATCGGCGAGTTTCGGTCCCGAACCTCTTTTTTTTGGACTTTTGCAAGACTGGTTCTCTGGCCGACCGGAATCGAGGGCCAGGATCGACCGTTCCCATCTCGCGCCCGCACCTCCGCGATTCTCTCTCAGCCAACCGCGGAAGGAACACAGGGGCCGCCAGCTGGACTTTTGCCCGCCTGCAGTCATCCACTTCAGCACACACACACGTAAGGTCAAGATGGCCGCCCTAACCGTCTCCTTTGCCGGTAAAATCGGCGCCACCGCGCCCCGCGTCGCGAACGCTCGCGCCGCCGGTGAGTTTCCGAGCGCCCCCGCGCCCCGGACGCGTCGGCACCCCCTTCCCGCCCTGCAGAAATCTCCCCCTTTTCGTCCCAGCGGCGCCTCTTGGGCGTCCCTTCGTCGCACCCCGCCCGCGGCCGCGCGACGACGCGAACGCCGTCGACGTGGCGGCGCGTCCCAAACGCGTCGTTCGTGGACCCTCGAGCGGCGATCGCGTCGCGGGCGCCGCCACGTTCGATGCGCCCGCGACTCAATCGCCATCCCGGGTGTTGCACCGCCGCGACCCTCGCGCCCGAGACGGAAAAAACCCAGGGTCATCCATCGCGGGGCCGGCGCGATCCGCGCCGTCACCCGCGTCTCGACGAGGGCGCCGACGCGTCCGAGCGCCGGTTCCCACCCCAACGCACGACGACTGACCCGCGCTCGCGCTCGCCCCCTTCCCCGACCCCCAGGCCGCGTCGGCGCGGCGCCCGCCGTTCGCGGAACCCCTCTCCGGGTCAAGTCCGCGTCCACCAGGGTCGCCTCCCGCGACTCCCTTCGCGTCGCCGCGACCGCCACCGAGGCCCCCCTCGGCGTTTTCAAGCTGGAGTATGACATCTCCAAGGACGACGCCACCAAGTCCGCGGACTGGAAGGAGCCCGTGATTGTCGCGGTGTCCGGCGCGGCGGGACAGATCAGCAACCACCTGCTCTTCAAGATCGCCTCCGGCGAGGTGTACGGCGTCGACCAGCCGGTGGCGCTCAGGCTCCTGGGATCCGAGCGATCGCGCGAGGCGCTCGAGGGCGTCGCCATGGAGCTCGAGGACTCCCTCTTCCCGCTCCTGCGCGAGGTTTCCATCGGCATCGATCCCATGGACGTCTTCGTGGATGCGGATTGGGCGCTGCTCATCGGCGCCAAGCCCCGAGGGCCGGGTATGGAGCGCGCGGACCTCCTCGAGATGAACGGCGCCATCTTCGTCGAGCAGGGCAAGGCGCTGAACGCGGTGGCCAAGCCCACGTGCAAGGTGTGCGTGGTGGGCAACCCGTGCAACACCAACGCGCTCATCGCGATGGAGAACGCGCCCAACCTCGACCGCCGCAACTTTCACGCGCTGACCCGCCTCGACGAGAACCGCGCCAAGTGCCAGCTGGCGCTCAAGGCGGGCGTTTTCTACGAGACCGTGACCAACGTCACCATCTGGGGTAACCACTCCACCACGCAGGTGCCCGACTTCGTCAACGCGCAGATCGGAGGCGAGAAGGCCATGGACGTCATCGACGACAACGAGTGGCTGGAGACCGACTTCACCCCCGCGATTCAGACCCGCGGCGGCCTCCTCATCAAGAAGTGGGGCCGCTCGTCCGCCGCGTCCACCGCGGTTTCCATCGCGGACGCGATCAAGAGTCTGGTGACCCCCACGCCGGAGGGTGACTGGTTCAGCACGGCTGTGTGCACCGACGGTAACCCGTACGGCATCCAGGAGGGCATCATCTTCTCCATGCCGTGCAGGTCCAACGGCGACGGGTCCTACGAGATTGTCGACGGCCTGGAGATCAACGACTGGCTCCGCGAGCGCATCAAGAAGAGCGAGGAGGAGCTCACGAAGGAGGCGGAATGCGTGTCCCACCTCACCGGTAAGCTGGGAGGCGCGTGCGAGCTCGTTGGGGAGAAGGCTGACACCATGCTCCCCGGCGAGGCGTAGACGAAAATCGAGTACAACACCACAGCGAGGGTCGACCAAGAGACGGAGGTCGACAAATCTAATATTCTTTCCGCAAAACCTGTTTACATCACACCGAGACCACCACCGAGGGCGAGAGGGAAACGTCGGAGACGGCGAGAGGGTCAAATATTTGTAGAACGCGCGTGAGTCACAAGCCCGCGCAGCATCTGTCTTGTAGCATAGACGCCCTGACGCCGCCACCCCTCGGAACCCGAGGCTTGGCTTTTATAATTCGTACATTATTATCGAACGATCGAACGACCCAACTTTCGCGTCTCAAAGAATGCAGCTTTCACTCGCCCTGGGGTACCGCGATTAGCGGCCCCCTCTTGCGGGTGGCGATAAATTTAATCGGCTGGGGCCCGGCTTTAGACGAGCTCGCCCACCTCTGGCTTGCGCGCCACGAACACGCCCCACGCGAACACCCCTTTCGCCTTCTGCACGTCCGCGCGGTCTGTCAGCGAGCTCACCCAGTTGTTGAGGTACTCGTCGCTGACTCCTTTGGCGTTCATCTCCTTCCGGTTCGTCGCGATCTGGTGGAGCATGCCACGAAAGTACCGCTCGAGATGGTGGCTTCCGTCCCACCACGTCACGTACTTGAAGCCCGATTCCTTGATGAAATCGACGTACATGCTGGGTCTGCCCATGAACGTGGTGGCGTTGCGATCGGTAAAGGCTTTGAGCGCCTTCTCGTCCGCGCCGTCCGCGCCCATGATGTCGGAGAAGACGAACACGCCGCCGGGTTTGAGGCACCGCACGAGCTCCTTGAACAGAGCCACCTTGTCGCCCGCATGGCAGAGCACCTCGCAGGACCACACCGCGTCGAACTTACCGGTCCACTCGGCGGGCAGGGGGTCGTTGATGTTACCCACGCGGGCTTCCACGAGGTGGTCGATGCCGAGCTCGACGCAGCGCGCCATGTTGAGCGCGTTCTGTCCGGGGCCCAAGTTGTAGCCGGTCACCTTGCAACCCCAGCGCTTGGCCATGGCGTGCGAGCCGCCGCCGTGTCCGGATCCGAGATCGAGGATGTGACAGTTGGCGTCGATGGGTTTGGCCCACTCCATCTGGGTCATCATCCACTCCGTGGTGTAGTCGGAGCTCTCCTTGACGCCGTCGGTGGGGGACTTGTAGATGCCGAAGTGAATGTCGTGGCCGCCGCCACCCATGACGCACTGGTAAAACACGCGGGTGGTCTCATCGTCGTACTGCTCGAGGACCTTATCGGCTACCTCGTCCTTGCTGAACTGCTTGTCGACAAAGTCAGCCTACGCAACGGGGTAAGGAGGTTGCGATCGTGATTAAGGGATAATCTTTATCTGCCGAGGAGGAGGATCCGGGAGAAGCCGCGCGAGACCGCGGGGGATGAACGCGCGGAAGGGGCGAGGGGGGCCGATCGGATTGGTTCGGAACACGGTTCGTGATACGCACCATGATTGTCTGGGTGATTCGAAGGAGCTGCGTCACGGTCCTCGCGGCGGAGAAGTGATCGCGACCCTTCGTGCTTTTCCACGGTCGTGGCGCGCCTTCTCGATTTTTCGCGCGAGCCAAACTCAGATTGCCGAACTCTGACCTGCTGACGCCGAGGCCGACTCTCGCCCAATCCGGGCCCCGCATGGGCGCGTCCAAGGAGGTCGAGAGCCTCGCGGCGCGGCTGGAGGACTTTCCAGGGTTTGACGAGATGCGCGTGGGCTCCGTCGCGGGCTCGTCCTGCGGCGAAACCCCGACGAAGGACGGCGGCGCGGGTCCGCCCGATATCGTCGGCGGACGTGATGACGGAATCGGACGCCGCTCCGAGTCAGACGACGGGTCCGATCTCCAGGAAGCGACGCTCGTGGAAATCATGCGCGAGCGTATCCAAGAGCTGGAACGCGAGAACGTCGCGCTCCGATGGCGCGAGCGCACCGCGGAGGCGCGCATCGAGGCGGAGATCGCGAAGGCGGCCACCACGGCCGCGGAGCTCGCCGCGGAGAATTCCCACGCCGAGCTCGAGCGACGCCTCGAGTCCATGGCGCACGCGCTGGACATCGAGCGCCAGCGCCGTCAGACCGCCGAACGCGACGCCGACCTCGCGCGCGGCGTCGGTGAGGAGGCGACGCGCGCGCGCAGGGACGAGCTCGACGCCGCCGTCGCCGCGGCGGTGACGCGCGAGCGCGAGCGCTCGGCGCAGACGCTCCGACGAGCCGCGGAAGCCGCCGTCGACGCGACTGTCCAACGCGAGCCGTCGTCGAAGGAACAGGAGCTCGCGTTGGAGGAACTCAGGAACGAGCTGGTGGAGTCGCAGAGGGAGCTGGTGCGCGCGAGGGAGGACGCGGTGGCGGCGGCGACGAGGAACGTCGGCGCCGCCATCGTCGCCGACGCGATGCGATCCGCGGAATCCATCGGCGCCGACGATTCGACGCGAGAACTCCTCGCCGACGTCGACGAGCTCGGCGCGGCGATGCGCGCGTACACCGCCGCGTCCGCTTCGCTCGCGACGCCGCAGACGCGCGAGGTGGACGGCGACGAGGAGATCGCGCTGGCGCGGGAACTCCTCCTCGACGTCCCGTCGCTGGCGCCGTTGATGCGCGAGGGGAAACGAGCGGACGTCCTGGCGACGTTCGCTCGCGTCCGCGTGTGCGTCCCCGGCGAGTCCCTGTTCCCCGCGACGACGACGACGACGACGACGACGACGACGACGTCCGGGACGGGCGACACCCACACCCCGGGGGGCGGGAGCGGCGTGGACATGTACATCGTCGCCGAGGGATCCGTCGAGATCGCGCCAGTCGCGGCGAACCCGTTCGACGACCTCGCGTCCCCCGCGTCCTCCGGCGTCGTCGTCCCCCGCACGTACGTGGCGCACCCCGGCGACGTCATCAACGAGGTGGCCGCCGTCGTCGACGCGCTCGCGGGTATACGCACGAGGGCGTCGCTCCCAAACGCCTCGGCGCTCGCCGCGAACCTTCCGAGACGCGCCCCCGCTCGAGCGACGTGTTCAAACGACGGACCCGCGCGACTCTTCGCGATCAACTCGAGGGACGTGGAGCGGGTGCTGATGTTCGGCGGCGAGCGATCGTTCGCGGATGTGCAGGGCGGGGAGGGGTCCGTCGTGGGGACGCTGCACGCCGCCGTCGCCACGCGGCTCGCGGAGCTCGAGGCGAGCGCCAACATGTCCGTCGACGAAGGCGGGGACGACGGAAACGAGGAGAGTCGCGGCGGCGGCGGGGGTTTGAATCCAAAGACGGGGCGCGCGCATGTTCGCGCGGATCTCAACGCGCCCACCACCGCTCGCGACGCGCGGTACCCGCTCGGCGTGCGTTGGTCCGAGGAGCAGCTCAGGGCGGCGGGGCTGCGGCGGACCGCGGGGGCGTTGGAGCGGGTGGGGGGCGCAGGCGGTGACGCATCGCCCGGCGACGCCGTCGCGGG
>MDTA01086623.1_pt1 | contig 10540 bp, 11 predicted proteins | sample 811151 | NCBI WGS metagenome assembly MDTA01 (sample SAMN05326648, study PRJNA326480) | marine metagenome | isolation source: seawater | place: Indian Ocean: South | collected 2010 | reverse complement strand
ACCATACCAAGCTATATGAGCTCTACCAGCTCTCATCGCCTCAACTGCAGCATTATAATCAGTTACTTTAATTGTATCGATATTAAGTCTGGTCAGTTTTTCAATGATTGCAATTAAACTTGTGTAGTCACTTTCATCACCCTTCTCACTAGCAGGAACAAAAACCATTTTGTAGGTTTTAGTTTCAGCGCTTAAGTTTCCAGTAAATAAAACTAGAAATATCAAAAATATGAACTTTTTTATCATTATTTGTCCTTTTGTTATCATTAACTTTGTTCGCTTACAAGTTAATTATGTATAAACAGAAATGATAAATAAACGTTTAATTTGTTAATTTTTTGTGAATTTTTTATTAAAACCTGCTAGTGCCTTCTTATAATCTTCAACTGTATCTATTTCTTTCCAGCCGCTTTCAATAATCACGCAATGAACTTTAACTCCAATGTCAACAATTTCTTGGATGAAGTCTGTTAAATAAGCTTTTTGAAATATTTTGGCTCTTTGAAAAGGTTTGTTCCAATATGTCCTTTTCAAACGATGAAAATGTTCTTTAAAAATTTCAGTGCCTCTATTAGAGAGTTTTATCATTCCAATAAACTCCCCATGAACCTCTTCTTTTCCTGTATTAATTTTACCTATTTTTTCAACTTCATTATTTGAATTAAATATTACATTTTCAGCTTCAGATATTGGATGATCTTTGCGACCTACATAATAACCTCTCCAATCTATATCTACCACAACAGAGATATCATGATTTGATTTTAGAACTCTTTCAACAACTGAAGAGTCGAATAGTATATCTGAATAGGAAATAATAATATTTCCATTAATGATTTTTTCAGCATAAAAGATTGAATTTAAAATATTATTATTTTTATAATCATTATTCTCAAAATATTTTATACCTTTATAATTAATCTTCTCTTTTTTATATCCTCTTACTAAAGAAATATTTTTGATTCCGTTTTTTTTATAAGAGTCAATTTGACGCTGAAGAAGTGTTTTGCCACCAAAGTCTAGCATACATTTTGGTAGGTTTTCGGTATGTTTTTTTAGTCTACTGCCTAGTCCAGCAGCAATAATTAATGCTTTGTTATTATTTTTACTCAAAGAGTCCTCAATTTTTTTTATTTGTTCCTCGTCAAGATTATTTTCTTTAATTGATCTTAAAAGCGAAACAATTTTTGGGTTATTTTCTATATATTCTCCAATATCTGGAGCAACGTCCCCTTTTGATATTCCAGCCAAATCATTTAGCTCATCAATATTAATATCTAAGAATTTTGAGAGTTTTTTGATAACTGTTTGCTTGGGTGCGGTTCTTTTTTCCTTTTCGATATCATTCAAATATGAAGGAGCAATTCCAATTTTTTTCGCTAACTCTCTTTGGCCTAGTTCTTTTTTAATTCTTAACTCCCGTATTAAAGTGCCAAATCTTTTTTTTAATGTCATTTAATAAACTTTAAATAGTTATATACGTTTTACTCATTTTTTTTTATAAAAAAACATCTATCTGATATTTTTTTTACTATTATTTCCGATTTTATATTTAAAATACTTCTAATTTTCTTAATTTTATCAGAAATCTCTACCTCATCTAAATCTTCAAATTTTTTGTCAGAATACAGTTTTTTAAATGGTTTTATTATTTTTAAAATTATTTTTTTTAAATTATAAATTACATTTTTTTTAAAAAGTTCTGACTTAATCTTTGTAAAATTAATTTTATTTTCTGTAGAAAAATTTGAAATTTTTTTCCATTCATTTACAATTATTTGTGCAGAGTAAATATCTTTTGGCCTAAAAACTTTATGATTAAATAAATTTTTTTTAAAATCTTTGTTAGAAATTTGATATTTATTTTTTTTTATTACTGAAATAGCATCGATTAACTCCTCGACATTTCTGGTTCTTTCACTTAATTCATTGGCTGTTTCACCATAATTAGACTTACATTCGATCGGTTCATAACTAATTGTAGGTATATTATAAAAGAATGAATGAAATGCAGTGGTGCATGAGTTATGGATAAGAATCTTTGAATTTACCAGTTGTTCGTTAATATTTCCATCTTTTGAAATTTTAACATTTTTATATTCTGAAAAATGCTCCTGCCAAGTTTCTATTTTTTCTAAAGGGTGAGGTCTCAAATGAAAGTTTTCATCAGGAAATTTATGAATAATTTCTTTTATCATTTTAAAAAATTCTTTAAATTTTTTTTCTGTGTCATCAATTATGTTAATTAATTCATCTTTGTATTTATCGCTTCTTAAAAAATAACCCTGATTTTCTAATTCAGAAATTATTTTAGTTTGATTTATATATCCGTTTACTAAATTGAAATTACCAGAAATAGTTATTTGTTTAGAATGCAATTTTGTGAATTCCCAATAATTATTAAACTCAGACCTCATCATATCAAATCTATGAGATCCAGATAGTAATAACTTATTTTGTGCGTTGTTAAATAATTGTTTTAATGTTTTAAAATCATCTTCTCCCCAACAAAATATTTTATCAGCAACTTTTAAGTCGTCTTCTGTAAATCTTGCCTTGGAGAACGTCGTTAAATCTTTAAGAACTAAACCTGCTTCTTCATCGATACTGGAAATTTTAATATTATTTTTTTTTAAGGATTCATGTAGTTCTTTTTTTTTTTCTCCATGAACTAAACTTTTAGTATGGAAAATTCCCTCTTTTAGAAGTTTTTTGTCATTAAGAAACTTTATTGTGCCATGATTCGAAATAATAACGTTAAAACCATCTTTTACAGCAATACATGCAAGAAATAAATTTGCATCTAGTTCTCTTTTTGTAATTTCGGTTAAAATATAAATGTTCATAGATTTATATTTTTTTTTTCATTATTAAATTTTTTTTATTAATTTTAAATATTCTAAATCCTGATTTAATAAATAATATAATTGAGGAAATATTTTTTTTATTCACATTAGCTACTAATATTATTTTTTTTCTCATTTTTTTTGATAATTCTAACAAAGATCTATGTGCAATATTTAAACGTCTAAATCTCTTAGCGATACATATTGAAACATAGTAAGATTTTTCTTTTTTTTGAACTCTTAGATATCCTATATCTTTAGACTTTAATGTAATTACAAAAAAAAAATTATTTTTTTTTTTAAAATTTAATTGAAACCATAATTTATGCTGTCGGTAAATTATTTTTTTATTGTTTTCTGAGTAGTTTCTCACATCTGGTTGGTTTCTTAAATTATAGAATAATTTTATATCTGAAATTTTTGCTTTCCTTAGTGCCATTTCTGTATTGTATTATTTTGTAATTTTTTTTAACAATTGTGAAATTTTTTTGTCTTGTTTGTTAATATCTTTAAGTATTTTTTTTGATTGATCTGGAGCATATTTTATTGAAATTTTTAATAAATTCATCCAATTCATATTATTTTTTTTTCTAGCATTTGTTATTTCTTTAATTAATATTTTAATTTGTTTATTCATTTATTTTTGATCTATTTTATATCTTTTAGTGCATTTATTACTTTAAACAATTCAAATTTTTTTAAACCTGGAAATATTGGTAGAGAAACTTCTTTTTTGTAAAACACTTCTGAAATTCTTAATAATTTTCTGTCAATCCTAAAATTTTTTCTGTAGTAAGGCTGAAGATGTATTGGAATATAATGTACTTGTAAATTTATTCCTTTTTTTAAAAATTTTTTAAATAGTTCTTTTTTACTTATTTTTAATTTATCAAATTTAACTTGAATTGGAAATAAGTGATATGCATGCTTACAATTTTCTCTCTGATGCGGTAAAATAAATTTATTACCATAATTTTTAAGTTCACTAAGATAAATACTTGCTAATTTTTGTCTTCTAGAGATAAAGTTATCAAGTTTTTTTAATTGAGAAATTCCTAACGCACATTGTATGTCTGTAATTCTGAAATTTAGACCTGGAGAAAAAATTTCATAATACCAAGGAGTTTTTTTATTTTTTTTAATAATTGAATGGCTTCTCATTAATTTTATTTCATCAATAATTTTTTTATTATTTGAAATTACACTACCTCCTTCACCAGTAGTAAAAGCTTTAACAGGATGAAAACTTTGTGTAACGAAATCTGCGTATTTAATCGCATATTTTTTATTCAAATAATACTGTGCACCCATTGAGTGGCACGCATCGTTAATTAGTGTAAAGTTATATTTGATTGATAGGTATTTTAAAGATTTCCAATCACAAGGGTGTCCCGCATAATCAACAGCTATTACAGCTTTAATTTTTTTTCTTTTAACTTTTTCTTCTAATTTATTCGGATCAATTGAATATGTTTTCTCATCAATATCTACAAATTCAGGTGTCGCGCCGTTATTTACAATACAATTAGACGAAGCAATGAAAGAGATGGGTGTTGTAACGATTGTATCGTTTTTTCCCCACTTGAGCGCTTTTCCTAAAAGATATAAAGCTGATGTTCCACTATTAAGAACTGCGCAATTCTTTCCTCCAAATTTCAAATTAATTTTTTTTTCAAATTCCTCAATTTTATTTCCTTGAGTTAAAAAATCGCTTTTTAAAGTCTTTACAACAGCCTTAATATCATCATCGTTTATTAATTGTTTTCCATAGTTTATCATAAATAAATATTTTATTTTAAAAAATTACTTCTTTTTTCATGATACATTTTTTTTTGTAGATTCAAATATTTTTTATTTAATCTAAGATATTTTCTATTTTTTAATAAAAAATTTTCTATTTTATTTAATGAAAAATGTTTATCCTGACTGTAAAGATTTTTTACAATAACTTCGATCAAATAGAAATCCTCAATATAATCTAGTGTTAATCTTGTTCTAATTTTTAATCTTTTTTTTGAACCGATATTATAGATATTAAATATTTGTGGATTCTTCCAAATAAAAGGAGTTACGTGCTCTTTGTCGAATTTTTTTTTTGCGTTAAAAAAAGATTTTTTCAAGCTTTCAAAACTAAAAATTTCACAACTCATACCATCAGGTAAATAATTATTTATATTGCTTACATAATCATAATTATTTTTTTTAAAAAAATTCAATAATTGTCTTACATATTTTACATCAATTAACGGACAATCAGATGTAATTCTAATAATAGTTTTAAGTTGATTTCTTTTTGCACATTTATAGTATCTTTTTAATACATTTAATTCATCTCCCCTGAAGACAAAAATTTTATTTTTTTCTGCAATTTTTACTATCTCATTATCAGATTTTTTTTTAGTTGTTGCCACAATTAGTTTTTTTATACCAAGCTTTTTCAATCTATTTATTAATATTTCTAAAATTGTTGTATTTTTGATTTTGTATAAAACTTTACCAGGTAGTCTTTTACTGTCTGACCTTGCTTGAATTATGCAACCAACTGAATTTTTCATAGCTTTTTTGAAATTAATAAATAAATTATACAATTAAAAGTTAACATTTTTTTGGCATAATGTATTTAATTAATAAAAAATATGTATAAAAGAAGTCAAATCAGAATTGGAAATTATATTATTTCTGAAAAAAATCCATCCTTTATTATAGCTGAAATTGGACAAGCTCATAATGGTTCAATTAAAAGAGTGTTTAGATTTATAGATGAGCTATCTAAAACTGGAATTAATGCAATCAAATTTCAAACACATTATGCAGCGCATGAATCTTCACTAGATGAAAAATTTAGAATTAAAATAAAAAATTTTAAAACGAGGTATGATTATTGGAAAAGTGTAGAATTTTCCAAGCAAGAATGGTTTAAAATTAAAAAATATTGTCAAAGAAAAAAGGTTATTTTTTTAAGTTCAGTATTTTCTCTTAAGGGTTTTAATGTTTTAAATGATTTAGGAGTCCTTGCTTGGAAAGTTGCTTCGGGAGAATATAATTCTAATTACATACTTAGAGAAATGTATAAAACAAAAAAACCGATTCTTGTAAGTACAGGATTAATGAATAACAGAGAAATTTATAAAATGCATAGGATCTTAAATAAAAATAAAATTCATCATGCCTTTTTACATTGTGTGAGCAATTATCCTGTAAAACTTACAAAAGTTGGATTAAATAATATTGAAAATTTAAAAAAAAAATTAAATTGTATTGTTGGTTATTCTGATCATAGTGGAAATTTAATTGTACCGATAAACTCTATGATACTTGGTGCAAAAATAATTGAAATACACGCAAAGTTAAAATCAAATGAGAAAGGTCCAGACTCATCATCTTCTCTAACAATAGATGAAATCAAGCAGTTATGTGATTTTAGAGATAATATTCATGAAATAAAGATAAATCCAGTAAACAAAAATAAACTTTCTAGTGATTTGATCGAAATGAAAAAAATTTTTGGTAAAAGTTTAGCTTTAAATAAAAATTTAAAAAAAGGATCAATTATAAGTTTGAATGATTTAACTCTTAAAAAACCTGGAAATGGCTACAGTGAAAATAAGCTAAAATCTATTGTTGGAAAAAAATTATCTAGATTTGTTTCATCAAAAGTAATACTTAGACCTAAACATTTTAAAAATTAATGAAAAAAAAACGAAAGATATGCGTAGTTATTAACAATCGTGCAAACTATGCACGAATAAAATCAGTATTGAAAGAAATAAAAAAAAATAACAAATTAAAATTACAAATAATAGTTGGTTCCTCGGGTTTAATTGGTCGATTTGGAAACGTGGTTGATATTATCAAAAAAGATGGATTTAAAGTGGATTTTGAACTTTACACTTTAGTCGAAGGTGAAAATTTAGAAACTATGGCTAAATCAACTGGGCTATCTATTGTGGAATATACTTCTGCATTTAAAAAATTAAAGCCTAATATGGTGATTGTTATTGCGGATAGATATGAGACTTTAGCTGCAGCTATTACCGCATCATATATGAATATATTTTTAGTACACACTCAAGGCGGAGAGATTACAGGGTCTATTGATGAAAGTGTAAGGCACGCTACGACAAAACTCGCACATTTACATTTTCCAGCAACTAAGGTTGCTGCTCTAAACGTAATGAAAATGGGAGAAAACCCAAAAAAAGTTTTCAATTTTGGCTGTCCCTCTATGGATCTCATAAAACGTACAGATCTCAAAATTAATGACACTTTCAAAAAAAAATATAGCAAATACGGTGTAGGAGAATTAAAAATAGATTTTGATAAACCCTACATAGTAGTATTGCAACATCCAGTTACAACAGAATATCAAAGAATAAAAGAGCATATTAAAGAGACGGTTAAAGCATTACTTAAAATAGATATTCAAGTTATATGGTTGTGGCCAAATGTTGATGCTGGATCAAATCATGTATCAAAAACTCTACGTAGAATTAGAGAAATAAAAAAACCCAAAAATATTGTTTGGCAGAAAAATTATACACCAGAGGATTATCTTAGGTTAATATATAATTCTAAGTGTATAGTCGGAAACTCAAGTTCAGCTATAAGAGAAGGTTCTTATCTGGGTATACCAGCTGTAAATATTGGGGAGAGACAAAGGTTTAGGGAAAATGGATCTAATGTAACTAATGTGAAGTATAATGAGCATCAAATTTTAAAAGCAATAAAAAAACAATTAAAAATTAAAAAATTCAGAAGAAATAATCTTTATGGAAATGGAAATGCTGGAAAAAAGATTGTTCAAATTTTATCAAGCATTAATTATGATATAATCAAAAAACTAAATTACTGATGAAAAAAATTAGTTTGAATGATCATGAAAATTATTTAAAAAAAAATATTTTTTTTACTGAAAATAAATGGCCACATTTCGAATTAATATTTAAAGATATTAAAAAATTTTCTAAAAGTATAAAAACTAATTCAACAATTGTCTCTCTAGAAAGAAATAACCTGTATGGTGGTGTAAGTTTGTTTGCACCTTATTTTTCAAAATCAGATTTTATTTCTGTAGATTGTTCAATGCCTAAAATTCGTAAAAGAGGAAACTATAATAAGATTGAGAATAGATCATTAATTATAGAAAAAAAAAATAATTATGTATTTAATTTTAATAAAATTAAACTTAAAAAAAATTTTGCAGATCTAATTCTAGTTCCAAACTTAATGCATCATATACCTGATATTGAGATATTTTTTACTCAAATAAAGGATATATTAAAAAAAAATGGAAGATTGTATATTTTTGAACCTCTAGTAAGAGAACTTCATCAGGAACCAGATGATTACTATAGAATAACCCCCTATGGATTTAAACACATTTTAAAAAAATATGGTTTTAAAAATTTTCAAATTGAATTTAATGGTGGCCCCTTTACTGCAGTTGGATATTGCTGGGATCAAGCGATACAGTATTTGCCTAGAAGTAAAAAAATGAAAATGAAAAAATGGTTAGACAATGAGATGAGGAAATTAATTAAGATGGACAAATTATATAAAAAAAATAATTTTAGAAAAAATACCTCTTTTCCAATGAGTTTTTCTATTACGTCAAAATTAATTAAAAAATAAATGATTTTTAAAAAAAAATTTTGGCTATCGTGCCAGCTAGAGTTGGTAGCAGGGATTTAAATGAAAAAATATTTCCGTATTAATAATTTAAAATTACCTGTAAATAAAAAAAAATATTTACTAGATATTTTAAGTCCAACCTCTAAAGGAACGAAGTATTATGACCCAATTCCTAATACAAAAATTAGTGAAGTTCAAATAGGAAGAGTTCTTTTGCAATGTCACCAAGTGGTCTCATTGCTTAAATCTTTAGATATCGATTTAAAAAATAAAACAATGATCGATGTTGGTACTGGAAACGGACTGGTGCCAAAGATTTTATTAAAAATAACTCAACTTAAAGCTGCTGTTGGAACAGACCCCTTTTTGGATGGAGAACATAAAACAAGTTGGCAAAAACATGATCGGAGTCATGCAAGTTTAATGATAGACAAAATTTTAAAACGATCAAAATATAAACTTGATATTAATTTGTATAAAAAAAAATTGAAATTTGAGAATTTTTCATTCCAGCCATTGCCATTAAAAGTAGGAAATAATAAAGGAAATAAAAATTATAAATTTATTCAAATCGATGCTCATAAATTGAAATCAATTACTAAAAAATTTGATTTTGTTTATTGTAAAGCTATTGAGCATATTAGTAATTGGGAAAATATTATAAAAAATATCAATTCAATTTCTAAAAAAGGAACAATTGTATATTTTAAACATCGCTCATTTTTTTCGTATTTAGGACCACACAGATATAGTAGTACTTTTATTCCTTGGGGACACTTATTATTAAATGACAGACAAATGATTAATTATGCAAATGCATTTCACAAAGATAGGAAAAAAAAATTTTTAGATTTTTATTTTAATGGACTGGCTTATCCTAGAGTAACTGTAAATGAACTTTTAGTTATTTGTCAAAAATATGGATTTACTCCTAAGGGAATACAGATTGATAGACCCAAATATTCTAGTAAGACTTTCAAATTTATATCCGATATCAAAGATTTTTGGAAAATAGTTTGGAAAAATTATCCAAGAGTAAGCTCGGAAGAAGTATTTAGTGGAATTTACCATATTATTTTAGAAAAAAATAAATAGTATACTAAAAAGATGAAAAAAACTGTTGGTGATAATTTTAAAACATCTAATGCAAATTGGACTTTTGGAGGAAACCTTTTTAAGACTTTTGATGTCCATATTAATAAATCTGTACCTCTTTATCAATGGTCTCATCAAATAGGATTAGATTTATCTGATTTCTTTATCAAAAAAAATTCAAATTGTTATGATTTAGGTTGTTCAACAGGAGTATTCTTAAAAAAATTGTCAAAAAGAAATCCTGAAAAAAAAGCAAAATATTATGGAGTTGATGAAGTTAAAAATATGATAAAATTAGCAAAAAAAAATACAAAAAATTTTAAAGATATAAATTTTCAAAATAATGACATTTTAAAAATAAAACTTAAAAAATCGGATTTTATTACTTCATATTATACAATTCAATTTATTAGACCTGACAAAAGACAAAAAATTTTTGATAAAATTTACAAATCTTTAAATTGGGGAGGGGCTTTTTTATTTTTTGAAAAAGTAAGAGCTCCAGATGCTAGATTTCAAGATATTATGTCTTTAATTTACAATGAATTTAAAATAAACAACGGTTTTTCGCCAGATGAAATTATTCAAAAATCAAGAAGCTTAAAAGGGAAACTTGATCCATTTTCTTCAAAAGAAAATTTACTTTTTTTAAAAAGAGCAGGCTTCAAGGATTTTATGACAGTTTTTAAATTTATTACATTTGAAGGTTTTTTAGCGATTAAATAAAGATAATATTTGATGATATCGAATATCTTAAAAAAATTTAGGTAAAATATTTGCAACAATTTTTCTGTAACTGCTAGATTCACCTAAAATAAAATTTTTTTTGTTAAAGTTTTAGTATTTTTTTATCTTTTATCTCTATAGCGATATCACATTTTTCAATTAAACTTTTTTTGTGTGTTGCAATAAATATTGTTAAATTATTTGATAAATCTCTTAAAGAATCAAATATTATTTGTTCATTT
>MDTA01084159.1_pt1 | contig 10540 bp, 8 predicted proteins | sample 811151 | NCBI WGS metagenome assembly MDTA01 (sample SAMN05326648, study PRJNA326480) | marine metagenome | isolation source: seawater | place: Indian Ocean: South | collected 2010 | reverse complement strand
TTTTAATTCCAATCTCTTTTAATATAAGGTTAGTTTTTATTTCAGGAGTAAGCATAAATTACATAATAACATTTACTTATTAAACAATGGATAACCCTATAGATAAATATTCTGCTTTTAAGCCTATCGATTTACAAAATCGTAAATGGCCAAGCGTACAAATTCAAAAAGCTCCAGTTTGGTGCTCTGTGGATTTAAGGGATGGTAATCAGGCCCTGATTGAACCTATGGGCTCTGAAAGAAAAAATAGGATGTTTAGCCTTTTATGCGATTTAGGGTTTAAAGAGATTGAGGTTGGATTCCCTTCAGCTTCACAAACCGATTATGATTTTGTCAGAGATTTAATTGAAAATAAAAAGATTCCGAGTGATGTAAAGATTCAAGTTTTGACTCAAGCAAGGGAAGAACTGATCATTAAAACTTTTGAGTCTTTGAAAGGGGCTTCTAAAGCAATAGTTCATTTTTATAATTCAACTTCAACTCTTCAGAGAAAAGTGGTATTTAATCAAGACAAAGAAGGCATAAAAAAAATAGCTATTGATGGAGCAAATTTAATCAAATCATTGGCTGAAGATAATCCTAATACTGACTGGTCGTTTGAATATTCTCCCGAAAGTTTCACAGGGACCGAGCTTGATTATGCAAAAGAGGTTTGTGATGAAGTGGTTGAAATTTTAAAACCTGTATCCAAAAATAAAATTATCATCAACCTTCCAGCGACAGTCGAGATGTCAACACCAAATATTTATGGAGATCAAATTGAGTGGATGAACGAAAATCTTAGAAATAGAGATGATATATGTATAAGTCTTCATCCTCACAATGATAGAGGGACTGCAGTAGCAGCATCAGAATTTGGTTTAATGGCTGGAGCCGATAGAGTTGAAGGTACATTATTTGGAAATGGGGAAAGGACTGGAAATGTTGACATTGTTACAATCGCTTTAAATATGTTGACACAAGGAGTTGATCCAAAACTCGATTTTTCCAATATTAACTCTGTAATGAGAGAGGTTGAATATTGCAACCAATTGCCAGTCCATCCAAGACATCCTTATGCTGGAGATCTTGTATTCACAGCTTTCTCAGGCTCTCACCAAGATGCTATTAAAAAGGGTTTCAATGCTATTAAAAATTCGAATAATCCTAAATGGGAGGTTCCATATTTACCAATTGATCCAGCCGACTTAGGAAGAAATTATGAAGCTGTGGTAAGAATTAATTCACAATCAGGAAAAGGCGGCGTGGCATTTTTATTAGAAAAAGATCATGGAATATCATTACCTAGAAGACTGCAAATAAGTTTAAGTCAGAAAATTCAAAAACTTGCCGATGAGAGTGGTAAAGAAATATCTAGCACCCAAATTTGGGAAATCTTTGAAGAAAACTATTTAACACCAAAAAATAATTTTTCATATGTTGAACATGAATCATCATCAAAAGAAGATATTCATTCATTAACCTTGAAAATGAATATGCGAGATTCTATTAAAACCATTAGCGGTACAGGAAATGGACCAATCGATTCATTTATAAATGGTTTGTCATCTGATGTTGGAATGCCAATAAAAGTTGCAGACTATCATCAAACAGCAATTTCGTCTGGGTCTGATGCTAAGGCTGCTGCATACATCGAACTCGAGAAAGATGGTGAAACTTTCTGGGGAGTAGGAATTCATCCAAATACAACAAGAGCATCATTCGATGCAATAATTGTTGGGTTAAGCAAAATGCTTAAAAATTAATCAAAATTTGGTTCTCTTTTTTCTAGAAATGCCTTAACTGCTTCTCGATTTTGAGGACTTACAGTCAGTTCATTTTGAATTTCAGCTTCATTATTAAAAGTATCCCAATAATTAACTGATAGGGATTCTCTCATTAATCTCTTTGTATGATTAAGAGACTGTGAAGACCTTTTTGCGAGAGCAGTTGCCCAATCTAACGAAGTCTTTTGTAATTCATCTGCTGACACTACTTTATTTGCAATACCATATTTCAAACAATCACTTGCAGGAATTTTTTTTGCTTCAATTGCATATTCATATGCTTTTGCATATCCCATGAATTTAGGCAAAAACCAAGAAAGGCCGCCATCGGGAACTAAAGCTATATTGCTAAAAACAGATAAAAGGTAAGCATCTTCTGACATTACTCTTAAATCACATGACATAGCAAAAGCAGCTCCTATTCCTGCTGCAGGGCCAGGAATTGATGCAATTACAGGTTTAGGCATATTAATAATATTCTCAAAGGATGGTTTATAACCTCTCATCAAAGCATCTTTAGAACCTGACCAGGTTGCCTTTCTTTCACTGAGGTCAGCTCCAGCTGAAAAACCTCTGCCAGCTCCAGTCAAAATAACAACCTTCGTGTCATTATCATCCATCACTACTCGAGTAGATTCCTGCAAATCCCATACTAGTTGTTCATTTACAGCATTCAATAAATCAGGACGATTTAGTTTAATTGTTGAAACTTTTTCATTTTTTATTATTTCAATAGTCTCTAATTCCATACATTTCTCCTTATTCTTGAGTTGAGATAATTATATTTCCATCTTTGTATGTTATTTTACCTGCTTGCTGGTCTTTGTCAGCTCGTGACCAAGACACTATTGATTTAGCAGAAGGATTTGAATATATAAATGTTTTTATAATCTCATTTAAAATTTTAGAATTTGGTATAGAAATATTTTCATTTCTTATAGAAGACCTAATAATTTCCTTTACGATATCAATATCTAAAGTCTCCAATTCCTTTTTGCTAATAACATTACTGATTAGATTTCCATAGTTTTTATAAAGAAGATTTGAAAAGTTATTATTTCTTTCTTCGATAATCTTGGACATCTTAGATACTCTTGATGAAAAATCATTCCATCTTTTATCCAGTTTTGGAAATATTTCATTTCTCAAAAAATTTCTGTCAAATTCATTATTTTCATTTGATTCATCAGAAATGTAATTTAAATCATTATTTTTTGCGTAATCCTTTATTTCTTTTTTTGATACTTCTAAAAAAGGTCTTATTAGCTGTCCCTTACCTAACTTACGATGTCTCTTTAATCCTTGAAGTCCATCTATACCTGTGCCTCTAAGTAATCTTAAGAAAATTGTTTCTGTTACATCATCAATATGATGGGCAGTCAAAATCTGTCCATCATTATTTAGATATTTGCAAAAAATCTCGTATCTTGCTTTCCTAGCCGCTGACTCTATTCCTCCACCTGATGAACATACTTCTACGGATTCACTTATAAAATTTAGATTTAGATTACTACAAAATTCTCTACAGTGGTTTTCCCATGTATGGCTATTTTTTGAAAGATTGTGATTTACATGAATGGCCGTAATATCAAGATTGAATTTGTGCGCGTTTTTCCCGAGGATGTCTACTAATACTGTGGAATCAATTCCTCCGCTGTATGCGATATATATTTTCTTTTTAAAATCAATGTATTGCTTTAGATATTCTATATTAAGCAATTTATGCGCCAACACTTAGGATTCTTTCGTATCTTCTTTCAAGTAATTCATCAATAGAGAGTTTATTCAATATTGATAAATTTCTTATTAGGGAACCCTTAATATTCTGAGAAATAAGATCATAATCTCTATGAGCTCCCCCAAGAGGCTCTTGAATAATTTCATCAACAATCTTTATTTTCTTTAGCTCGGTAGATGAAACTTTCATTGCTTCTGCTGCATCAGGTGCTTTTTCTGAAGATCTCCAAATAATTGAAGCACAAGCTTCAGGAGACGCAACAGAATAAATTGCATACTCAAGCATTGTTAAGTGATCTCCTACACTTATTGCAAGAGCACCACCTGACCCACCCTCACCTGTTACCACTACAATTATTGGAGTCTTTAATTCGGACATGGTTGCTAAATTTCTAGCAATTGCCTCGCTTTGACATCTTTCCTCTCCTTCAACACCTGGGTAAGCACCTGCTGTATCTACAAATGTTATTACAGGTAGTCCAAATTGTTCTGCTAGTAGCATTAATCTCTTCGCTTTTCTGTATCCCTCTGGGTTGGTCATACCAAAATTTCTTTTAACTTTCTCGTCAGTATCTCGCCCTTTTTCATGTCCAATTGCCATGACTGGCATATTTTCCAACATACCAATTCCACCAATTATAGATGCATCATCTCCAAATTGACGATCTCCATGAAGTTCATCAAAATCATCAAAAATTCTATCGATAAAATCTGAGGTATGAGGTCTATTAGGATGTCTCGCAACTTGAACAATCTGCCAAGTATCTAATCTTGAATATATTTTTTTTGTCAAAGATTTGTTTTCTTTTTCTAAACTTAATATTTCTTCATTTAAAGCCGGAGAATCAACTGCAGCTGTTCTGAGAGCACTCAATTTTTGAGCTAACTCCTTGATAGGCTCCTCAAATGTAAGAAATTTCTCATCATCCATATTTTTTCTAAAAAAATAGTCTCCTGTAAAACTTATAATTGAATAACATTTTTTCCTAAAATATCTTCTAAATAAAATAGATTTTCAAGTGTAGGGTTGAAATTATACTCTTTGCCTAATTCTATTATAGCTTCAGATTCATCTGTTTGAACTTTTAGGTTAATACTGCATACGCCATCATTCCAAAACTCGCTATCAATAAGTTCTAGTTTTTCCGCCATATTTTCCAACGATAATATATCTGATTTTTGTAAATCTATTAAAATTTCATTGGTTTTTTTAACTAACTCATCATCAATACTTTGAACTTCTTTTACTCTCATGCGGAACATCAATGCGCCAATATCATTAGTTTTATAATCATCGACCTCAATGATGCCTTTTAAAGACAAGATACTCCCCTCTTTAAGAAGGTTGTGACAATTATCAAGAACCTCACTTGAGACAATTCCATCCATAATGCCGGTTCCATCATCAAAATTAATAAATGTTAGTGGTTTTCCCTTTCTATCTTTTATTTGTCTTACGCTATTAATCAAACATATTAATGACGATTTTTTAATATCATTCGTTAACTCTGAAATGCTATGAGACCTTATTCTTTTTACTTTATTTTTGATTGCAGCCACAGGATGCCCAGAAAGGTAGTATCCAAGAGATTTTTTTTCAAATTCAAGTTGTTCACTTAATGTTAAATCTTGTATATTTTTATATTTTTCATATGGATCAAATGTTTCATCGAAATCAGCAAATAAATCTCCACTTTTTAGGTTTGAAATACTATTTTTGTTTGAACCATCTTTAAGCATATCTTGAACAGATGCTATAGCAATACTTCTAGAGGGGCTTAAGCTATCAAATGCTCCTGATTGAGATAAAGCTTCGAGAGACTTTTTACCTCCAAGCTTAATATCTATCTTCTTAGAAAAATCCCAAAGATCTTTAAATTTTAAAATATTTCTTTTTTCACAAACATGTTTAATAAATGAATCAGCAACCCCTTTGATAGCTCCAAGGCCATATTCAATTTCATTATCTTTATTAACAATAAATCTTTTGTTGCTAGAAATAATATTTGGTTTTAGGACTTTAATACCCATTCTGTTACATTCTTGTATTAACGCATAAATCTTATCAGTGTTACCAAGTTCTGATGATAATACTGAGGCCATAAAATGTTCAGGATAGTATGTCTTTAAAAAAGCAGTTTGATATGAAATAAGTGCATATGCTGCAGAATGTGATTTATTAAAACCATATTCAGCAAACTGATTAATTAAGTCGAATATTTGCTCAGCATTATTTTCTTTAATATTATTTTTTGTGCAGCCCTGAACAAAAATTTCTCTCTGCTCTTCCATTTCTTCTTTCTTTTTCTTACCCATTGCTCTTCTGAGAATATCAGCTTGTCCTAAAGAGAAGCCAGCCAAAACTCTTGCAGCTTCCATAACCTGTTCTTGATACACAATTACTCCGTAGGTTTCTTCTAGTACTTGTTCAAGTAACTCATGTGGATATGTGACAGGGCTAATGCCATGTTTTCTATCAACAAATTCATCATGCATACCAGAATTTAGTGGGCCTGGTCTGTACAATGCCAGAAGTGCTGTTATTTCTTCAAATTTTGTAGGCTTTAACCTTTTGATTAGGTCTCTCATTCCTGATGACTCGAGCTGAAATACAGCCATGGTCTTTCCAGATGAAAGTAATTGAAAAACTTTTTCATCATTCAGAGGTATTGAGTCTATATCCAGTAATTCAGAATCTCCTTTGCCATGGTTTATAGATTTTATTGCTCTATCAATAACAGTTAGTGTTCTCAATCCTAGAAAATCAAATTTAACTAATCCTATTTTTTCAACATCATCCTTGTCATATTGAGTCATTACAGATTCAGATTGTCTATCAACATATACTGGACAAAAATCTGAAATACTTCCAGGGGCGATAACTACACCTCCAGCATGTTTACCAACATTCCTGGCTATACCCTCTAATTTATAAGATAAATTAACAATTTCCCTAACTTCAGAATCATTCTTAATGCTCTGAGCAAAAATTGGCTGTTCATTTTTTGCTTTATCTAATGTCATTCCAGGCGCAAATGGAATCATCTTAGAAATTCTATCGCCTAAAGCATAAGGCTTGCCCATAGCTCTAGCAACGTCTCTTACAACAGCTCTTGCCGCCATTGTTCCAAAGGTAGCAATCTGAGAAACAGCATCAGACCCATATTTTTTACTTACATAATCAATAACTAAATCTCTTTTTTCCATACAAAAATCTACGTCAAAATCAGGCATTGATAGTCTTTCTGGATTAAGAAACCTCTCAAAAAGAAGTCCATGAATAATTGGGTCTAATGAGGTTATACCTAACGCAAAAGCAACAAGAGAACCAGCTCCAGAACCTCTCCCTGGCCCAACAGGAACATCATTATTCTTTGACCATTGAATAAAATCATAGACAATTAAGAAATAACTCGAAAAGCCCATATTCTTTATTTGGTTTAGTTCATAGTCCAATCTAGATGTATATTCTTCTTTGTCATTTTTTGATAAATTTTTTAGATAAACATTTAATCTTTTATGAGAAAGGTCCTTTAAATAAGAATCAAAGTCATGCTCTTCTGGAACTGGATATTCTGGAAGGAAATATCCTTTAGTTTTAAGAGAAACGTTACATTTTTTTGAAATTTCATTTGTGTTGTCTATAAATACTGAGCTCTCATTAAATAATTGGTGCATCTCAATAGGAGATTTAAAGTACTGCTGTTCTGAAAATATTTTTTCTCTGTTTGGGTCATTTAATGTTTTTCCAGTATTTATACAAACTTTAGTTTCATGAATCTCAAAATCATCTTTTGAAGAAAAAAGAACATCATTTGTAGCAATTATTGGTATGCCTTTATTAATCGATATTGGGACAATGTTCTTTATATATTCATCTTCATCAACTCTATTGGTCCTTTGAATCTCAAGAACAAAATCATCTTTAAAGTGTTTAGTGAATTTATCAATAGTATTATTTGCATCAGAAATATTATTTCTTCTAATATATTCAAAGATATGGCTTCCTTTTCCTCCTGAAATGACAACAATATCATCCTTTAAATTTATCAGATCATTAAATTTAATAATTGGAGTCGAGTAAAATTTATTATTATGGGCATTTGAAATAATCTTCATTAAATTTTTATGGCCCTTATTGGTTTTAGCTAGACAAAGAAGCTCATATGATTGGTCCTCATCGTCAAAAATAACATTTATAGAGGATCCTGATATCGGTTTAATTCCAGATGATTCACATTTGTTAAAAAATTTTACAAGCCCGAACATATTTGCTCTATCAGTAAGAGCAACGGATGGTACTGCTTTTTCAACTGCGTTCTTAACAATTTGTTCAACTGTTAATAAGCCTTGAGATATACTATATTCTGAGGAAACTCGTAAATGAGAGTACAGGCTCATGACTATTTTACTCCCTTAAAAGATTTCCTGTGGATGGAAGATGCTCCATTAATTTTAATTAAATCTAAATGTTGTTTAGTTCCATATCCTTTATGATTTTTAAAACCATATAAAGGATAAGATTTGTCATATTCGATCATTAAATTGTCCCTATAAACTTTTGCAATTATTGATGCAGCACTTATCTCTTTTATTAATGCATCACCCCCGATAATTGACTTCATTTTTATATCTAAATCAGGTTTGTGTATGCCATCGACTAAAACCAAATCTGGCTTTACTGATAAGTTTAGTATAGCCCTTTTCATTGCCAATAAAGAAGCATTTAAAATATTAATATTATCAATTTCATCATTTGAAGCAGATCCAAATGCATATATAGAGTTTTCTAGAATAGAATTAGAAAAATTTTTTCTTTTTTTTTCAGAAAGCTTTTTTGAATCATCTAAACCATCAATATTATTTTCTAAGATAACTGCAGCAGCTACAACTGGTCCTGCTAATGCGCCTCTTCCAACCTCGTCTGTTCCAGCAACAACAATCTTCAAAGCTCTAAAATTTTATTTGCAACAGATTCAAAGCCATCTCCAGTTAAGACACTTCTTAATTTGTCACTAATTGATGTATTATCCAACATCATATTTTGTATTGTTGTGGTTGCATTAAGAATATTAACTTCATGACAATCTTTCTGAATAAGTTCAGTGAAATAGTTTGAGCCTAAGAGTATATTTGGCAGACCGACATTCCTAATTTTTAACATTCTTGAAATTATAAAATAGTTAATTGGGTTTGTTTTATAACAAATAATAGGCGGACAGCCTAAAACCGCTGATTCTAATGTTGCTGTTCCCGAAGTAGCTATCGAAAAATCAGATACGGAAAGAAATTCTCTCATTGAGTTCTCTTTTATCAAAATATTATCTTGCTTAGGTGTCATTCTAATAATTTTTTCATAAAGTCTTTTGTCGCTTGCAGGCATTAGATAAACAAAACCTTCATTATCCTTGGAATGTTTTTCTATAAAATCTAAAAATATTGGTAACATATTTTCAATTTCTGATTCTCTACTGCCAGGAAGAATTGAAATATATTTCTTGCTGTTACTTAATTCATATTTTTGTGCTACTTCCTCAAAAGGAATCTTTTGTAAAGAATTAAAAGGATGTCCAAGATGAAGGCTTTTATGTTGCTCTTTCTGATAAAAATCATGCTCGAACTTAAATAAACAAACTGTCAAATCAATATACTTCTTAATTAATTTGATTCTGTTTTGCCTCCAAGCCCATACCGATGGGCTAACTAGTTGGATATTTTTACAAGTTTTAATTTTTTTTAGTTCTTTATGAATAGAGATATTAAAATCTGGTGAATCTATACCAATAAAAATATCTATTTTTTTTTCTTTAAATAATCTAATAAGTGATTTTCTCTTTTTGCTCAGGCTTTTATATTTGATGATAGGTTCAATCAAGCCCATTATTTGAAGGTCATTAAAGTTAAAATCTGAATCTAAACCTAGCTTCTCTATCTCGGGACCTCCAACCCCATACAAGGTTACATTATGATTTTTTTTTATTTCTTTAATTAAATTGGAGCCTAATCTATCACCTGAGTGCTCACCACAAACAACACCTATTCTTAGATGGTTCGTTGACATTTTTTATCTAAGAATTCCTCTTTGAGATGCTTCAATTGATTTTATAAATGTTTGTATTAAAGGTTCTTTTGATGAGTCTAGCAAAGCTTTTAGCTCTTCAATAGCCTCGTCTATCTTTAAACCTTTTCTATAAACTAATTTGTAAGCTTTCTTAATATGGCTGATTGATTCATCTGATATGTCTTTTCTTGACATACCAATTGAATTTATTCCAATAACCCTAGCTGGATCAGAAGCAACTTTTACAAAAGCAGGAACATCCATTGTGATAGATGAGTTCATACCAGCAAAACAATAATCTCCTAACTTACAGTACTGATGTACAGTTGTTATTCCTCCAATGGTTACATGATTACCAACTTCAACATGGCCAGCGATGGCAGCCATATTTGCAAAGATGTTGTTATTCCCAACAATACAGTCATGAGCAACATGAGCAAAAGGCATTAACAAATTATTAGAGCCAATAGATGTGAGAGCATTATCTTGTATGGTTCCTCTATGTATAGTTACCCCCTCTCTAAAAATATTTGATTCGCCAATTTCAAGTCTAGTCTTCTCACCGTCAAATTTTTTGTCAGGAGTATCATCTCCAATAGTGGTGAATTGATATATCAAATTATTTTTTCCAATTTTTGTAGGACCTTTAATAACTGCATGACTAATTATTTTTGTTCCACTGGCTATTTCAACATCCTCTCCAATTGTGCAAAATGGACCAATTTCTACGTCAGTATCTATTTTAGATAAAGGGTGAATAATTGATGATGGATGAATACTCATTATGCCTTCCTGTCTGCACATAATATTGTAGCAGTACATACAACCTCGCTATTTAATTCTGCTTTACAATCAAACTTCCATATACCTCTTTTTTCGCTTATAACTTTGCTAAAAAGATCTATGGTATCTCCAGGTCTAACTCTTCTTCTAAATCTGACTTTATCTACTCCGGCTAGAACATATATTGATCCCT
>MDTA01077749.1_pt1 | contig 10540 bp, 11 predicted proteins | sample 811151 | NCBI WGS metagenome assembly MDTA01 (sample SAMN05326648, study PRJNA326480) | marine metagenome | isolation source: seawater | place: Indian Ocean: South | collected 2010 | reverse complement strand
TGAGGAGACAAACATTAGTGAAGTAAATTTTGGAAAAACTATTCCGATAAAATTTAAAAAAAAATAAATTGAAATTTTCAGTAACAGTTACTCTTAAAAAAGATGTATTAGATCCTCAAGGAAAAGTGGTTCAAAATACTCTAATTGATTTAGGTATGAATAATTTAAAAAGTATTCGACAGGGAAAATATTTTGAAATTGAAATAGATGAAAATGATCAAGAAAAAGCAGAAAATAAAATCAACGATATGTGTAAAAAACTTTTAGTAAATTTAATTATTGAAGACTTTAAAATCAAAAAATTATAATGAAATCATCTGTAATAATTTTTCCAGGCTCTAATTGTGATCGAGATGTAGCTAGGGCTTTAGAAAAAATGCAGTTTAAAAATACTTTAGTATGGCATAAAGAGACTGTCTTACCTAAGTCAGATTTAATTGTAATTCCAGGAGGATTTTCATATGGAGATTATCTAAGATCTGGCGCTATCGCAGGAAAATCTATGATAATTGATGAAGTAATTAAAGCTGCTAATTCAGGATGTTTAGTTTTAGGTATATGTAATGGGTTTCAGATATTGACCGAAACTGGTTTACTAAAAGGAACATTGCTTAGAAATAAAAATCTTAAATTTATAAATAAAGATGTAAATATAAAAGTTTTGAATAATCAAACTAAATTTACATCGAAATATAAATTAAATCAAATTTTGAAAATAAATATTGCACATAATGAAGGAAATTATTTTACCAATAAAGCGCACCTTAAAGAATTAATAGAAGAAGAATTAGTTGCTTTTAAATATTGTGATAAATTTGGAAATATTAACGATCAATCAAATCCTAACGGTGCAATTGAAAATATTGCAGGAATTTTTAATTCAAAAAAAAATATTCTTGGAATGATGCCTCATCCAGAGAGAATGGTAGATAAGATTATATCTAACACTGATGGAGTAAACCTTTTCTCAAGTTTGCTAAACTAGTAAAATGGAAATAACTAATAAAATAATTGAAAAACACGGTCTTAAAAAAGAAGAATACGCTAATATACAAAAACTCTTAAAAAGAAAACCCAACTTACTTGAATTAGGTATTTTTTCAGCGATGTGGAATGAACATTGTTCTTATAAATCATCCAGAATACATCTAAAAAAATTACCTACAACTGGAAAGCAAGTCATACAAGGTCCTGGAGAAAATGCAGGAGTTATAGATATTGGAGATGATGACGCAATTGTCTTTAAAATTGAGAGTCATAACCACCCTTCTTTCATTGAACCTTATCAGGGCGCTGCAACTGGTGTAGGTGGAATTTTAAGGGATGTCTTCACGATGGGAGCAAGACCAATTGCTTTATTGAATTCAATTCACTTTGGATCACCCTCACATTCTAAGACTAAAAATTTGTTAAATGGAGTGGTATCTGGGATTGGGGGCTATGGAAATTGTATAGGTATACCTACTGTAGCAGGTGAAACTAAATTTAATGAAACCTATAATGAAAATATTTTAGTAAATGCAATGGCAGTGGGTCATGTTAAAAAGAACAAGATATTTTACTCAAAAGCAAAAGGAGTCAATAAAGCCGTAGTATATGTGGGCTCAAAAACTGGTCGAGATGGAATTCATGGAGCTTCAATGGCATCTGCCGAATTTAATGAGAATTCTGAGGAGAAAAAACCTACAGTTCAAGTTGGTGATCCATTTACAGAAAAATTACTCCTTGAGGCTTGCTTGGAACTAATGAAAGATGACTCAATTATAGCAATTCAAGATATGGGTGCTGCTGGTTTGACTTCTTCTAGTGTTGAAATGGCGTCTAAGGGATCCCTAGGTATAGAATTAGAGTTAGATAAAGTTCCATGCCGAGAAGATAATATGTCTCCATACGAAATGATGTTGTCAGAAAGCCAAGAAAGAATGTTGATTATTTTGAACGATGGAAAAGAAAATCATGCAAGAAAAATCTTTGAAAAATGGGATTTAGACTTCGTTATAATTGGAAGAACGACTGATACGAAAAATTTAACATTAAAGTTTAATAATAAAATTGAAGGTGAAATCCCGATCGAGGCTTTAGCCTCAAAAGCTCCTGTATATAATAGAAAGTGGGTTAAAAAAAAATTACCTTTTAATAAGATAAATATTAAAAATTTAAAAAAAATAAAAATGGAAGATGCTTTAATAAAGATACTTTCTAGTCCTAATCATTCAAATAAAAGTTGGATCACAGATCAATATGATCAAATGGTTATGTGTGATACTGTTAAACGTTCGGGTTCAGATGCTGCAGTTATAAGAATTCACAATAAAGGAAAAGCAATTGCTGTATCAGTAGACTCATCCGCAAATTATTGTAAATCACATCCTTTATCGGGTGGAAAACAGATAGTATGTGAAAACTGGAGAAATTTAATTTCGGTTGGGGCGAAACCATTAGCAATTACAAATTGTTTAAATTTTGGTAATCCTGAAAATAAATACATTATGGGTGAGTTCACTGAATGTTTGGAAGGGATAAAAGAAGCTTGTGAATTCTTAAATTTTCCTGTCGTTTCAGGAAATGTTTCATTTTATAATGGAACAAATAAAAAAAATATATACCCTACTCCTGTAATAGGTGGAGTCGGTTTAATAAATAAATTATCAAGCCCTATAGATCACAGATTTAAAAATGAAAAAAATAATATTATCGTAATCGGCAAAACTTTTGGACATCTTGAACAGTCCTGTTATCTCAAAGAGAACTATTCGATAGAAGATGGAAAACCTCCAGAAATAAATCTTTTAAATGAAAAAAATAATGGTGAATCAATATTAAATTTAATTAAAAAAGACTTAGTCTTGTCTGTTCATGATGTCTCTAGTGGTGGTATTATAACTGCATTAAGTGAAATGTCTTTAGGGTCTAATATTGGAGTCAAAATTGAAACACCCAAGAAATTAAGTAATTTAGATGCCTATTTTTTTGGAGAGGATCAAGGAAGATATATTTTGGAAATAGAGCAAAAAAATTTAGATAAAGTTGAGAAAGATTTGAAAAATAACGATATTTTTTATGAAAAGATTGGTTTTACTCAGAACAAATATTTTGAAATTGAAAACAAATTAAAGATAGACACAAATGTCCTGTTTCAAATTAATAATCAATGGTATAATAATTACTAATGCCTTTACCTATTGATGAAATTAAAAAATTAATAAAAGACTCAATCCCTGATGCAATTATAGAAATTAAAGATTTAATGGGCGATAATAATCATTACGCTGCTACGGTTAAGTCTGAAAAGTTTAATAATCTAAATAAAATTGAACAACATAAATTAGTTTATAAATCTCTTAAGGGAAAAATGGGAAATGAGCTACATGCTTTATCTTTAACTACAGAAGGAAAATAAATGTTAAAGGATGAGATACAAAAAATGATTAATGAAAATGATGTATGTCTCTTTATGAAGGGAACTCCTGACTCTCCTCAATGTGGTTTTTCCATGGCTGTTACTAATGTTCTTAAACATCTTAATGTAAAATTTAAAGGTGTAAATGTTTTAGAGGACGAAAATTTGAGACAAGGAATTAAAGAATTTAGTGATTGGCCCACAATACCACAATTATATATTAAAAAAGAATTTATTGGAGGTTGTGATATTGTTAAAGAAATGTTTGAAACAGGTGAATTAAAAAAATTATTAGAGGAAAAAAAATTAATTTAATTTTTTTTTATAAAACATATATCAGAGTTTGTTAAATTTCCTTTATAACTGTTGATTTTTTCTACTGAATTAAAAAAATAAGTCTGACTTTCTCTATTTATGATTTTTGAATTAAAATATCTTTTAGATGAAATAAATTTGATTAAATCATCGACGTAGACATCATCTACATTTTTATTATAAGAGTAATAATTAGGGAATTTAAAGTCTTCTATTACAAAAATTCCTTTTTTTTTTAAATATTTAAAAAGAGTATTTATACATATTAAAATGTCTGACAAATTATGTGATCCATCATCAATAATTAAATCAAATTCTTGAAAATTATATTTTTCAAATATCGTTTTGATAGTTTTTTCAGTTTTTTTTACATCACTAATATCCATTCCAAATACCTCAATATTTTTTGAGTAATATTTAAAATTTGAAATATTAATATCAAAACAAAAAACTTTGGATTTTGGGAAATATTTTACAAAACTCGCTGCAGATGCACCTGAAAAAGAACCTACTTCTAAAATGTTAATTTGTTTGTCTTTGAAAATTTCTAAATGTTTTGAATATAAGTTAGAAAAGCCATGCCCTTTATTATTTTTATTATTATTTGAAAATCTTAATATGTTAGATTTGTCACTTCCAAAATGATGAAATAAGTCATCTATTGTACTAAATTCAATAGCTTCTTTATCTATGTTGATTTTTTTTTTTAATTTAAAAATTAGGTTACGTTTAAATAGACTAAAAAAATTCAATTATCTTGAATAATATTCGATTACTAAGTTAGGTTCCATCACGACTGGATAAGGCACTTCAGAAAATTTTGGAATTCTAACTAATTTAGCTGTTTTATTTTTATCGTCTAATTGTATGTATTCAGGTACATCGCGTTCTTTACTTTGTAATGAACCCTCAATTGAGACCAACTTTTTTGATTTTTCTCTCACTTCAATCAAATCAGATCCTTTAACAACATAACTAGAAATATTTACTCTTTTCTTATTAACTTTAATGTGACCATGATTTATCATTTGCCTAGCTGAGAAAACTGTTGGAGCAAATTTTGCTCTATAAATAACTGTATCTAATCTACTTTCTAATAAGGCTATTAAGTTTTCTGTTGTATCCCCCTTTTTAGATAAAGCTTTTCTATAAATATTTCTAAATTGTCTTTCATTAATATTTCCATAATAGGCTTTAAGTTTTTGCTTAGCTTGTAACTGAATTCCATAATCTGTTGGTTTTCCTTTTTTATTCTGTCCGTGTTGCCCTGGAGGATAAGCTCTTGAATTAAAAGGGCTTTTTGGTCTTCCCCAAATATTGGCTTTGAGCCTTCTATCTACTTTATGTTTAGAATTTAGTCTTTTTGTCATATTTTATTGAATGTGTTTATAAGGTTTCAGTGTATTTTGTCAATTACGGTTTAAAAATTTTTTTTACCTAAAGTACTGATAATACTAGCTAATATTCTTAATTCTTTATCATTAGGCTGAAGTTTGTAAATTAAATTGTAAATATTAAGTAACATTGACTGTTTTTTTTCTGCAGGGGTAAAAAATTTTTTATCATCTAGTAATTTTTCTAAATGATTAACAAAAGATGATATTTTTGATTTAGATGAAATTTTAAGATTTTTACCTTTTTTACTGAAAGATTTTTTACTAAATAGTTTGAAAATTTCAAAACAAATAATAGTTAAAGAGTGAGATAAATTCAAAGATTTGAATTTTTTTGACGTTGGTATTTGTAAAATGAAATTAGAATATGAAAGATCTTTATTTGAAAGTCCTGATGCTTCTGGGCCAAACATTAATCCAATTTTATAATCTTTTTTTTTTTGCAAAATATTTTGGAAGTCATTCATAGAAATATGTTTTTTGTTTATATCTCTTCTTCTGGCACTCAAAGAAATTATAATTTGAAATTCATTAATTGCGTCTTTAGTATTATTAAAAAGTTTTGCATTACTGATAATATCATAGGCACCCACTGAGGTAGTTTTAGTTTTATGGTTAGGAAAAGAAAATTTTGGTAGAACAATACTTAATTTCTTAAAACCAAAGTTTTTCATTGAACGGGCACAAGCACCTATGTTCTCTCCTAATTGAGGTTTAATTAATATAAAACCAAAATTATTTTTCATTAATATTTTCAGGAGCTTTTTCTTTGAAAAGCTTGTAATCCAAACTATCAATCAAAGCTCTAAATGACGCTTCGATAATATTTGGAGATACACCCACAGTAAACCAACTAACTCCAGATTTATCCGTACTTTCAATTAATACTCTTGTGGTAGCCTCGGTTCCTGTGTTTAAAATTCTTACTTTATAATCCAGAAGTTTCAAATCAGAGAAAAAATTATAGTACTTAGTAACTTTTTTAAAATTTGATCTAATTGCATTATCTAAAGCATTAACTGGTCCGTTTCCCTCGCCATAACACTCAATTTCTTTACCATCTATTAAAAAAACTACACTAGCTTTTGTTTTGATTGTATCTAATTTTGAAACGTTTACGTCATAACTTTTTACTTTTAAATACTCTGGAACTTTACCTAATAATCTATTTGCTAATAATTCAAAAGAAGCGTCTGCTCCATCATATGAATAACCACTAAATTCTATATGTTTTACTTCATCTAAAATTTTTTGAACTTTTGGATCATTTGAGTTAATTTTGACACCATATTTTTCAAGCCTAGATAAAATATTTGACCTTCCAGATTGATTTGAAATAATAATATTTCTATGATTTCCAATTATTTTAGGATCTATATGTTCGTATGTTTTTGGATCTTTTTTTACAGCTGAAACATGTAATCCTCCTTTGTGAGAAAAAGCAGATGCTCCAACATAAGCCATATTTCTGTTTGGTTTTCTATTTAATATTTCATCAAGTAATCTTGAGCACTGTGTTAATGAGGATAGTTTCTCTTTTTTAATATTAATATCAAATTTATCACTGAATGGTTTTTTTAAGAAAAGACTTGGTATAATTGACATTAAATTTGCGTTTCCACATCTTTCACCTAGACCGTTTATAGTTCCTTGTATTTGTCTTGCTCCACTTTCAACAGCTGCCAAAGAGTTAGCTACAGCATTTTCAGTATCATTATGCGCATGTATTCCTAGATTTTTTCCAGGAATTATTTTGCTTACTTTTGAAACAATTTCTCTTATTTCGTTGGGTAATGTTCCTCCATTTGTGTCACATAAAACAAGCCATCTAGCTCCATTATCATATGCATGTTTAAGACAATTTATGGCATAATCAGGATTAGCTTTATACCCATCAAAAAAATGTTCAGCATCAAATATAAACTCTTTTTTATTTTTAACAAAGTGTTTGGCTGTTTCTTTAATATTTTCTAAATTTTCCTCATTTTTAATTCCTAAAGCAACTTTAACATGAAAATCCCAGGATTTACCTACTACACAAACTGCTGGTGTATTTGCATTAATTAAAGACGCTAAGCCTGGATCGTTATCAGCGCTTCTACCAGTTTTTTTTGTCATGCCAAAAGCGGTAAATAAAGTTTTATTCATTTTAGGAGGTTTTGAAAAAAATTTAGTATCAACAGGATTAGCTCCTGGCCAACCACCTTCTATATAATCGACTCCTATATCAGATAAAACTGAAGCTATTTTGTTTTTATCTTCTAAAGAAAAATCAACACCTTCTGTTTGAGCTCCATCTCTCAAAGTTGTGTCAAAAATATAAATTTTTTCTTTACTCATTTTACTTTCCAAGTTGTTTTTTCCTTTTTATCCTCGATTAATATTCCTTTTGTTAGCAATTCATCTCTTATTTTATCAGCAAGTAAGAAATTGCCGTTTTTTTTTGCATTATTTCTTTCTTGAATTTTTTTATTTATATAACTCTCAGATACACTAATTTTACTCTTTTTTGAACTTTCCCAATCTTCTCTACTTTCACTAAACAGTCCTAAAATTTTACATGCTTCATTAAACTTTAATTTTTTTTCATCGTTTCCTTTACAAGCCTCGTTATATAATTCGTGGATTTTCGCAATAAATCCTGGAGTATTTAAATCATCTAATAAAATTTCATCAACAGTGTATGTTTTATCTAATTTATCAGAATATAAATTATACCATTTATTGAGCACAATTTCTTGATTTCTTAAAAGCTCGTCATTCCAATCAAGTGGTTGACTATAATGTGCGCTTAAAAGCGCTAATCTAACAACTTGGCCAGAATATTTTTTTACTGCGTCTGAAATAGATATAATATTTCCTAAAGATTTAGACATTTTTTCCTTATTAATTGTTAAGAATCCATTGTGAACCCAATAGTTTGCAAAATTTTTCGTATTATTATTACAACAAGATTGGGCGATCTCATTTTCATGATGAGGAAAAATTAAATCAATACCTCCGCCATGTATATCAAAGTTTTTACCTAAGTATTTTTCACTCATTACTGAACATTCTAAATGCCATCCAGGTCTACCTCTTCCCCATGGTGACTCCCATCCTGGATCCTCGCTCTTTGATGGTTTCCATAAGATAAAATCCATTGGATTTTTTTTTAAATTAGAAACTTCAATTCTAGTGCCGGACATTAATTCGTCTAAATTTTTATTAGATAATTTTCCGTAATCTTTATATGAAGTTACAGAAAAATAAACATGTCCATGAGTTTCGTAGGCGAAACCTTTTGATATTAATGATGAGGTCATTTCAATCATACCATTTATATGTTCAGTTGCTTTTGGTTCTACTGACGGCTTAAGACAGTTTAAACTTTCACAATTTTCATGAAAAATCTTAGTTATTTCATTAGTAATTTCATTTATATTTTTTTTATTTTTGTGAGAAGCTTCAATAATTTTATCATCAATGTCTGTAATATTTCTAACATATGTTACATTTGCGCCATAAATAGATTTTAAAATTCTAAATAAAACATCAAATACAACAAGACTTCTAGCATTACCTACGTGGGGTTTGTCATAGACCGTAGGGCCACATGCGTACAATGAAATTTTTTGTGGATCGATTGGTTTAAAAATTTCTTTTTTTTTTGTAAGAGAGTTATTAAGGATTAAATTATTCATTGAATGTACAAACTGGTATCGGGTTCATTTTGTGTAAATTTTTTTTTCTTATTTCTAAATATTTCTTATAATTTGGATCATTTTTATCTTCCATAGCTTTTTCCAGTTCTTCATAACTCATTCCGAGTTGTTGAACATCGTTTCTACCATCATCCCATAATCCATCTGTAGGTGGTGTATTTATTATTTGTTCAGATACACCAAGGTATCTTCCAAGCTCCCAGACTTGAGTTTTGGTACAATCAGCTATTGGAGAAATGTCTACGCCCCCATCACCATATTTAGTATAAAAACCAATGCCAAAATCCTCAACTTTGTTTCCTGTTCCTACAACAATTCCATTATTAGCTGCAGCTACTTGATATAAAGTTGTCATTCTTAATCTCGCTCTAGAGTTTGCATATCCATGCTCATTATCAAATTTATTTAAAACTTGAGAAAATGAATTAAATATTTGATCCATCTCTAATAAATGGTGTTCAACATTACTATATTTCTCTTTTAACCATTTAGCGTGAGTCAAGCTCAAATCATGTTGTGACTTGATTTGTTTAATTGGCATCGTTAACACAATCGTTTTACGACCAGTTTTTGCACATAAAGTACTAACTACAGAAGAGTCAATGCCACCTGAAATTCCAACAATCAATGATTTCGGTTTGTATGAAGCCGTATTACAATAATCATTAATCCAATCGGTGATAATTTTTGCTCTTTTTTTCACATCCATATTTAATACTCACCCTTCTTTTAAGGTTATGTCTTAATAATTTCAATAACTATTAAGACGCGGCTTGAATAATTTTGTTTGATATTTTTGAGTTTTTCTTAATTTCATCAGAAATTATAAAAGCTAACTCTAAAGCCTGATCTGCATTCAGTCTCGGATCGCAATGAGTCCTGTATCTGTTAGATAAATCATTTTCAGATATTTTTTGAGCACCACCAGTACACTCTGTTACATCTTGACCTGTCATTTCAACGTGTAATCCGCCAGCATAACTTCCCTCAGCTTGACTAACCGAAAAGAAATTTTTAACTTCTTTAAGAATACTTTCAAATGTTCTTGTTTTAAATCCTGTAGCTGCTTTGATTGTGTTTCCATGCATAGGGTCGCAAGACCAAACAACTTTTAAACCCTCTTTTTTAACCACCCTAATTAATTTTGGTAAATATTTTTCAACATTTTCTGCGCCAAATCTTGATATAAGTGTAAGCCTACCTGGCTCATTATCTGGGTTTAATACTTTGCAAAGACTAACAAGTTCATCTGGTTTCAATGTTGGCCCACATTTTAAACCAATTGGATTTTTTATTCCTCTACAAAACTCAATGTGAGCTCCGTCTAGTTGTCTAGTTCTATCTCCTATCCAAACAAAATGAGCAGAAGTATCATGGTATTCACCAGTTGTAGAATCTATTCTTGTCATTGACTCCTCAAAAGGTAAAAGTAAAGCTTCATGCGATGTGTAAAAATTTACAGATCTTAATCTACGATTATTATCAGAATTTATTCCACAAGCTTCCATAAAAGCAAGTGCATCACTGATTTTATCCTCAACTTCTTTATACTTTCCTTTAGTCTTATCTTTTATAAATCCTAGATTCCATAAATGGACTTGTCTCAAATCAGCAAATCCACCTTGAGAAAAAGCTCTTAATAAGTTTAAAGTTGATGCAGATTGAGAGTATGCTCTGAATAATCTTTTAGCATCAGGTATTCTTGCTTTTTCTGTAAATTCCATTCC
>MDTA01137667.1_pt1 | contig 10541 bp, 15 predicted proteins | sample 811151 | NCBI WGS metagenome assembly MDTA01 (sample SAMN05326648, study PRJNA326480) | marine metagenome | isolation source: seawater | place: Indian Ocean: South | collected 2010 | reverse complement strand
CCGTTTACATTCACATTAATCTTCATAAATTTCTCCCATATGGATGTAAGGGTTTTAAAAATATCATAAATATGCCTTTTTAGTTTCCATAAGACATGACCATTGGTCAAGTGTTAGCTTAAATATATATTAATTTATTGAACTATAAATCAAAATAAGTACTATTATTGCTGTTATAAGTCCTGAAATCCATATAAATGGGCTGATTTTAGCTATATTTTTTTCTGAAATGCTCTCATCTTTTTTACTAATATTAGGTCTAGATTCGTTTTCAGTTTCGTTGTTGGATTGAAGAATATTAGCAAAATTTTCAAAAAATTGTCCTGCTATTTTTTTTGCAGCCCCATCGATTAGTCTTGTTCCAATTTGTGCTAATTTTCCCCCTACTTGAGCAGTGGCTGAAAATTTTAATATCGTTGAATTTTCACCAGCTTCTTCAAGTGAAACATCGGCACTACCTTTACCAAAACCTGCAGGCCCACCTTGACCTTCCCCGGAGATAGTATAACTATTTGGAGGGTTGATATTTGAAAGGGTAACTTTTCCATTAAATTTAGCACTTACTGGGCCAACTTTAGCTTTAACTGTAGCAACTAGCTCATTTTCAGAAGTTTTTTCTATTGATTCACAACCTGGAATTGCTTTCTTTAAAATTTCTGGGTCATTGAGACTATCCCATACCTCTTGTTTATTGGCTTTTATTAGATGTTCTCCACTCATTTCCATTGATCTAGCCCTATCTGTTATTTAAATATTATAATATTTAAATGTTATAATTTAAAATTAAATATATATAAATAAATTTATGAAATTAAGTACCTTATAATGGTTTTTTTGCAAGGAAGTCAGAAATAATGAAATTACGCCTACCAAGTGTCAGAACTTCTCTAGATATAGCTTCTTGGCTCTTGATTAGAGGAAGGTCTGCAGGAAAGGAAATAAACCACAAAAAGTTGCAATATTTAATATATTTAGCATACGGAAACTATTTTAATGAAAAATTTGATAGTAAGCTTATTCCTGCAACTTTTATATTAAGCAAAATTGGACCAATAGAACCAAATATATATCAATTGTTCAAAAAAGTTAATTTAGCTGCTTTAGGAAATGATATACCAGAAAATATAGAAAAATATCTTTTAAATATTTGGAAAAAATATGATAAATTTGAAGATGATGAATTGGAAATAATTATCCTAAAAAATAAAGTTTGGGAACAAATATCACTGCAGCCTATTGGTAGTGAAATATCTGATGATTTAATAATTAAATCTTTTGTGGATGAAGGACAAATTAAAAAGAATTTATATAACAATGTAGTTGATGACGGAAAGGAATATTGGACGCTAAGCGGCAAAAAAGCTGAGAGATGGATTCCTGGGTTATCAAAAAAAAATAAATAGAACTATGAAAAAAAAATTAAAAGTAAGAGGTTTGAAAGTTCCACCTTCAATAATTTTATCGCATTTTTGCAATGATTACAGGATTAAAAATTTTTATGATGTATCTTTCTGTTTGTGGGAAAATAAAAACCATCAAGATAAAGAATTAGAAGAATTTGATTTTGATTTATGTATTATTCCAACAAATTTGTCATATAAGTTATATAAAAGTGGTTATCCCCTAAAATTATTATGCGTTAATATTTGGGGTATTCTTCATATTATGTCTAAGGGAGAGATATTATTTTCTTGGAATTCTCTTGATGGAAAATCAATAGCTATTCCTATGAAGGGTAATATGCCTGATACAATTTTCAATGTTTTAGCGAGTAAAAATGACTGTGACATGGAAAAGTTTGATGTTATTTATTGTGAAAGTTACAGCGAAGCATATAAATTTTTAATTAAAGGTAAAGTTGATTTTGCAGTTCTTCCTGAGCCATACGCTAGTGATATTGAGCTAAATGGGTTTAATAGGGTTCTAAATTTGCAGGACAATTGGGGAAGAAGCTTTAATTCTAAACCAAGATATCCTCAAGCATGTGCTGTTGTTAATAATAAATTTGATTTAGATGAATATAGAAATTTTTTTAATGTTCTTCAGTCTTCCTCAAAAAAAATATATGATGAAAGAAAAATTTCTTCTCAGATAGGTCAAAGTTTGCTTGGAATAGATAGTAAAATTGTAAATAATAGTTTTGATTATTGTAATTTGGAAACTATTTCTGGTTCCGAATCGCTAGAGGAAATAAAAGTATTTTTTGAAATTTTGAATAATTTTTCTCATGATTTAAAAAATGACTTCATAATAGATAATAATTTTATAGCTTTGTAATAGTTAGCTTAAATATGTTAAAAATAAGAATAAAGCAAATATAATTATTACCCAGAAAATAGTTCTTCCGGTGGGCAGTGTTTTCGCTAAAATACCAGAAGGTCCATGATATTTAAATATATATTCGATGAATGAGCTTATTTGCTCAGGTGTTCCTCCCTTTATTCCATCAATCAGTATATTTAATTCCTTAGAAAAAAACTTTACTAATTTATAACCTAAGTTTCTAAAGAGCCAATCTGAATCTAGGCTAATTGTTAATGTTCTTTTCATTTGAGGAAGTAGTATAAAAAATGCTAAGCCAGCAAAAAGTAAAAGTTGTAAATATGCTACAACATGCCCCCCTGTATAAGGGACATAATTTACTTTGAATGGTAGTATTGAGTACAATAAAGAAGGGAAAACTCCTAAAATTATACATAATGTAGCAAAAATTATCATGGAAACTACCATGTTAAACGGAGGGTCCTTAGGTCTTAAGCCAGAATCTTTTTGAAAAAAAACAAACCATGGAAACTTAATACCTGCATGGAGAAAGACTCCTGCAGAGGCAGCGGTAAGTAAAAACCATACGTAAGTTAAATGTTGATCTGCAGCACCTTGACTAATCATTGATTTAGAAATAAAGCCAGATGTTAAAGGAAATGAGGAGATTGCTAATGCTCCTATTATTCCACAAATTGTTGTTATTGGCATTGTTCTATATAGTCCACCTAAGTCTGTGCACTTTCTTTTACCTGTCATGTATAAAACTGAACCTGCTGACATTAATAACAAGGCTTTATAAATTATATGAGCAAAAGCATGAGCAGCAGCTCCGTTAAGAGCCATTTCAGTTCCAATACCAATTCCTGTTACCATAAAGCCTACCTGGTTCACAATTGAATAAGCCAAAATTCTTCTCATATCATTTTCAAGGAGAGCATATATAATGCCGTAAAAAATCATTATTAGCCCAATGTATATTAATATATCAGTTCCAGGAAAACCTTTTAACAAAACAAAGACAGCGGTTTTAGTAGTAAAAGCAGATAAAAAAACCATTCCGCTTGCAGAAGCCTCAGGGTAAGCATCTCCAATCCAAGAAGAAATTGGCCATGCTCCTGCATTTATTAAAACTCCAATTAGTATTAACCATTGAGCCCATGATTCTAGTGATACTGAGGTAAAATTTGTTGACCCTGACTGATAAACATGTCCAATGATACCTATCATCAAAATCACACCACCAAAAAAATGAATTATAGCATACCTAAAACCGGCTCTTTGAGAAGCTTTATCTAACCCGTTCCAAATAACCATAGTAGAGCCAATAGCCATAATTTCCCAAAAAACAAACATAGAAATAAAGTCACCTGAAAAGGTTACACCAATTGCACTTCCTGCATAAATAAATGCAAAAGCAAGCTCTCTTATTTTTATATTGTTTATTGCAAAAATTGTTCCCCCTAGTGTCATTATTGAGAATATTAACCCAAATAACCTGCTTAGTTTATCTCCCTCAATTAATTCCACAGAATAATCAAGAAAAGTTGTTTGAAGAGAAACACCATCTGGAATTTGTAAAACTAAAAAGATTGTTAGTACTGGAGCTAAGAAAGCAATAATTTTAAATAATTGTTTTGGAACGAGTAGAATAAGGATTCCTGCAATTATTAAAATTAGTCCAGGAGGGATAAAATCAATCATTATAATAACTATCTTTTCTCTTAACAAATATTGCTAGAAACTTTGAGGCAAATACCATAAGCACACAACTTATAAATCCATACCAAGCATTAAAACCAAAAGATTCATCTATAATAAAGTGACCATGTATATGAGTAAAAATTTGAAGGATAACAGTAAAAATTAGAATGACTAACATAAGCACCCACAATAATTTTATTGTTCGTGGTCTTACTAGCCAGTGTATGTCTTTATTTTCCTCAGTATTCATGGTTTATATTCCTATAAGTTTTGCAATATGGAAAATTGGTTTTGGGTATAAAAAAAGTAATATTGTTAAAGATACAGAAATTCCTAAAGCTATTAAAATAGCTAAGGGAGCTTCAGTGTGATTAAGCTCAGATTCTGGTGTTGAGAAAAAAGCAGAATATATAACTGGAAGCAAGTATCCAGCAGAGAGAAGTGTGCTAATTATTAAGACTAATAATATTATAAACTCTTGATTTTGAATAGCACCTAATAAAATGTACCACTTACTGATAAAACCTCCAGTGGGTGGAAGTCCAATAATTGATAGAGAGCCAATGGTAAATGCAGCCATAGTCCAAGGCATTACTCTACCAATTCCCTTAAGTTGACTTATTTCAGTTTTACCTGATGCTACATAGATAGCTCCTGCACAGAAAAACAATGTAATTTTTCCAAATGCATGAGATGTTATATGCAAAGTTCCTCCTATGATACTACTTGTATTTGCAATCATTGCAGCAAGAACTATATATGAAAGTTGACTTACTGTTGAATAGGCTAGCATTCTTTTTATATTATTTTGTTTTAATGCAATTATAGAAGCCACAACAATTGTAATAGCTGCTAGGTACATAGCAAATTGACTGGCACCGTTGGACATTAAATTATCAATTCCAAAGGTAAATACAGTTACTTTCATTATTGAGAAAACACCAGCTTTAACTACTGCTACTGCATGTAAAAGAGCGCTTACCGGAGTTGGAGCTACCATTGCTGCTGGGAGCCAGCGATGAAATGGCATAACACCTGCTTTTCCTATTCCGAAGACAAAAAATAATAGCAATAAACCTGTAATGAATGGAGTAGTATCATTACCCAAAATACCACCAGGTATAAATTCTGTTGTTCCGGTAATGGACCAAATCCAAATAATGCCAAACAAGAAAAAAACTACTGAGGTTGTTAAAAGTACACCAAGATAAGTTCTGCCTCCTTGTTTGGCTTTTTCTGTTTGGTGGTGAGTAACTAATGGATAGGTTGATAAAGATAATGCTTCATAAAATAAAAATAGTGTAATTAGATTTCCTGAATAGGCCACCCCCATAGTAGCTGCTATCGCTAAAGCAAAAAAACAATAAAATCTTGTTTGATTATTTTCTTTTTTCTTACGCATATATCCTATTGAGTAAATTGAAGTTACTATCCAAAGTCCGCTTGCTATCAACCCAAAAATTAAACCAAGTGGTTCAGGATTTAATTGAACGCCACCACCTGGAAAGAAGCTCACTAAAGTAATAGAAGCGCTTGATGATAGAGTTACAACATTTTTGACTAATATTATGTTTACGATAAATAGAATTATAGCTGTAATAATAGTTATAAACTCCCTGATATTTGGGAGCTTTCTAAACAATAAAATTAATACTGACCCTAATAAAGGAATAATTATCGTTAACATCAGAAGGATATTATTATTCATTATGCAGAGATCCCTAAAATAAATTTAGCTGCTTCAGAGGCCAGGCCAGCTGAGAAAGATGTTTCTATTCCAAAGTATATTGTCATAGCTACAAGTATATACATTGGTATTAACATAGATAGTGGAGCTTCTTTAATTTTATACTCTGAAGAACTAGAACGAAAGTACATTACTTCAACCACCCTCCAAACGTAAACTAAAGCTAAAAGAGATGTTAACAATAAAATGACTGCAAGGGGCCACCAACCTTTATCAAGAGCACCTAAAATTAGGTACCATTTGCTAATGAATCCAGCAGTTAAGGGAACTCCAATTAAACTTAGTCCTCCTATAACTATTGCAAAAGCTGTAAAAGGCATTTTTTTTCCTAAACCTGATATATCTCTTATATTCACAGATCCTAATATAAGAGCAACACATCCCATTGCTAAGAATAGAGCTCCTTTACTAACTGCATGGTTAAATATATGAACAATAGCTGCTGTAAGTCCATTAAGGTTATTAAAACTAATACCCAATATAATATATCCGACCTGTGCTAAGCTAGAAAATGCCAAAAGTCTTTTAATGTTTGTCTGAAAAATAGCTACTAAAGAACATACAACTATTGCAATTATTGCAAGTGCAGCGAGTATTTCTGTTGTCGGGTATTTTATAAAAACAAAATCTGATCCAAATACAGTATACCCAAACCTTATAAGTACATAGATTGCAACCTTTGTAGCGGTTGCAGATAGAAAAGCTGATACGACAGATGGTGCGTAGGTATATGCATTAGGAAGCCACAAATGAAGTGGAAAAAGAGCTAGTTTTAACAATATTCCTATAGAAATAAATGCAAAAGATACTAATATTGCTTTGGTATCATAAACTTTAGGAAGTCTTTATGCTAGATCAGCCATATTTAACGTGCCAGTCATTGCGTACATTAATCCTACACCTATTAGAAAAAAAGTTGCTCCAACTGTTCCCATAACCAGATATGTAAATGAAGCGGAAACTGCTCTCCTATCTTTTCCCATGGCTATCATTGCGTATGATGATAGAGACGAAATTTCTATGAAAACAAAAACGTTAAAAGCATCTCCTGTTATAGTCATACCAAGAAGTCCAGAGAACATTAATAGGAACCCGGTATAAAATAGATAAATTTTTTCTGAATCTATTTCATGTTCAATACTTTTTTTAGAATAGGTTGTTACAATCGAACTTATTCCAGTAATTATAACTAAGATGAAGGCGTTTAAAAGGTCAACTTTATATTCAATTCCAATTGGAGCAAGCCAACCACCTAATGCATAGCTAATTGAACCAAGGTTTAAAACTTGTTGTAGAAGAATTAAGGAAATTATAAATGATATTATGCTTACAACTTGGCTTAATAAGCATGCTATTTCTTTATTTCTAAGAACCACACACAATGGAGCTGTAATTAGAGGAATAACAACTTGTAATGCAGGTAGTTGAGACAACATATTAATTTTCCTCTTTTGAATCTAATTCAGCTATTTCATCTTCTTCTATAGTTCCATAACTTTCATAAATTCTTACTACAAGAGCAAGACCTAGTGATGTAGTTGCAACTCCTACAACTATTGCAGTTAGTATTAAGACATGTGGAAGGGGGTTAGAATATAACTCTGTATTTTTTTGTAATATTGGGGCCGTGCCACCACTAACTTTTCCAAATGTTATATATAAAAGAAAAACTGAAGCTTGAAAAATATTCAATCCAACTATTGTTTTAATTAAATTGCCTCTAGCAATTAGGGCGTAAAACCCAATCATCATCAATAAGATCGCAACCCAGTAGTTTATATGGCTTAAAATTAACTCCATAAGTTTACTGCTTTCTTCCAGCAAACATAAAAAATATAATTATCATTACTGAGGCTACTGTTATGCCAACACCTAATTCTACTAGTATAATACCGATATGTTGACCTTCTTTCTGACTATGAGCTAAAACTCCATATTCTAAAAAATTAGCTCCAAGTAATTGTGTTAGGATTCCTACTCCAGCATATAGAAGGAAGCCTAAGGCAACAAAGGAGGTTACAATTTTTTTTGGAGCTACTTTTTCAAGAGCATCAAGGCCATAAATTAGGCCATATAAAATCATTGCAGCGCCAATAATTACTCCTGCTTGAAAGCCACCTCCTGGTCCATAGTCGCCGTGAAATTGCACATAAAGACCAAATAAGATAATTCCTGGAATAGTTAGCTTTGCAATTACTCTTGGGATTGTATGATGTTTCATGCTTTTTCTTCTGGTTTATTTTTTTCATTAATTTTTTGGTTTGTTTTTTTTCTAGACAAGAGTAAAAGTACTCCTATCCCGGCAGTAAATATTACCCCCACCTCACCAAGAGTATCGTAACCTCTATAACTAGCTAAGACAGCAGTAACTATATTTGGCATTCCAGTATCTTTATAAGTGTTCGAAATATATTCTGGCGCCACATGAATATGAGCAGGTGCATTAGGGTCGCCAAATAAAGGTAAGTCCCAAGTTCCGTAAACTAGAAGAGAACCTGTTCCTATTACAATTAGTATCGGTAGGATAGAGCTTTTATATGAAATTTTTTCCCTATTACCAGTAATTGCCAACACACCAAGCATTAATACAGTAGAAATTCCAGCTCCAACTGACGCTTCAGTGAAAGCTACATCCACTGCATCTAAAACCACAAAAATACTAGCCATTAGTAAGCTGTAAATTCCACTCAACATTGCAACAGCAAATAAATTTCTGACATAAATTACTGCAAGTGCAGTAATAGCTAGAAAAATTACAAGTATTATATCAATATATATTTCTATACTCATTTAATATCACAAATCCTCTTTTTTCCCCCAAGGTTTAAGATTGCTGGCAAGACCTGCTCTTGCTAAAGCATGAGTTCCTGTGGGGCTTGTAAAAAAAATAAATATTAATACTAATAAAATTTTTATTAGCGTTAAAAAAGAATCACACTGAATCATTAAACCAACTAAAATTGCCCAAGCACCTAGGGTATCAGTTAAGCCAGCAGCATGTAACCTTGTAAAGAAATCTGGGAATCTTAGAATTCCAATTCCGCCCACAATACTAAAAAAACTACCTATAATAATCAGCGCCCAACTTAAAATATTTAATATATCAATCATTTTAATTTTCTTCTTTGGAGTTGATAGTGTTTGGGTCTAATGCATTTGCAAATTGTCCGTATCTTGTATATTTAAGCATAGCTATAACTCCAATAAAGTTTATAAGAGCATAAACCATAGCAATATCCACAAAGTCAGGCCGGTTAGTCAAAAAGCCTATTGAGACGATTAATAAAGTGGTTTTTGTTCCAACCATATTTAAAGCAAGAATTCTGTCGTATGTTGTTGGGCCGCTAATTGCTCGAATTAAAGCAAGGGCCATAGTTAAGATAATTGCTATTGTTGTTAATAAAAACATCTAACTTAACCTTTTTATTTTTTCTTCCATTTCACCTGATTTTAAATCCTCTGCGAAATTTTTATCAAGTGCATGTACTAATATATCACCGTTATCATCCAATCTAACTGACACTGTTCCTGGCGTAAGTGTTATTGAGTTTGCGTAATTAGTTTTATCTAAATCATTTTTTTGGTTCATTGGAATCAATATCATCTTAGGGTCAATTTTTAGCTTTGGAGAGAGTATGCGAATTGCTACTTGAATATTTGAAGTAATTATTTGCAAAAGCAACCAAGCCCAGTAAACTGGAATTTTCCATGTTAAATGAACTGGGTGACCCTCTTTATCTACTAGGTCCATCCTAATTGCAATAAAAGTAGTAAAAAGAACAGATATTGCGCCAAAAAATAGCATTAAAGGGTTATAGTGTCCGGACAATAATAACCAAATAAGAGACAAAAAAATTGCCAAACTAAATATTCTAGGTTTTAGCAAGAAATATACTCCAAAACTAAAAATTTATTTAAGGATATTGAACAAACCACATAATTTAGATCATTTCCATAATAAAAACATGAAAATTGTATAATTTAAGGAAAAATGAATTAAATTTTTTTAACTAAGTACCTGAAAGTAAACAATAAAAAAATCAAATCTTTCAATCTCATAACCATGATAATAGACAAATTATAGGTTTAGGTAATATAATTAATCTATGTTTGTTATTGTTAATTTGTAACATTAGATTTGGCAGGCAGGCTATGGTGGAGGAGCAGCCTGGAGCCGCCTTGGACCCTTATAAAGAAGCTAAAGTTGTTAGTGGTAGGGTCAATTGGTTCAACACGGCAAAAGGTTTTGGGTTTTTATCTACAGACGGAGATGAAGGTGATATCTTTGTTCACCTCTCAGCTTTGCGTCAAGCTGGGCATCAATCTATATTTGAAGGTTCAACAATAAGTTGTAAAGTTGTTGAAGGTCCTAAGGGCCTTCAAGCTATTGAAATTATTAGTGTCGATAATTCAACAGCAGCAGATGGAATCATAGAAATAGACGATGATGATGATGACCCCATTGAACCTGAAGGTGATTTTCATCAAGCCACAGTTAAATGGTTCAATCCAGATAAGGGTTATGGTTTTATTACCAATGGAACAGATGAGCCTGACGTTTTTGTTCATGTTAAAACTCTAAGAAGGGCTCAAATTAAAGTCTTAATACCAGGTCAAACAGTAAGAGTTAGAGTTGGTAAAGGTCCAAAGGGCCCTCAAGTAGCTGTGATTGAACTAGATGATTAAATAATTATTGTTGTTACTCTAGCTGGGTAGCATACTCGCTCCAATGAAGAATTTTAGATATACTTTTTTCCTTATGTAAATATTTAGCAAATTTGTCATAACGCACTTGATCTAGTGCGGCAGGTCTTAATGCAAATCTTGG
>MDTA01002817.1_pt1 | contig 10541 bp, 11 predicted proteins | sample 811151 | NCBI WGS metagenome assembly MDTA01 (sample SAMN05326648, study PRJNA326480) | marine metagenome | isolation source: seawater | place: Indian Ocean: South | collected 2010 | reverse complement strand
ATAACCAGAGTTTATAGGTGGTTCAGCTCTAAAAATATTTTTAAAATTTAGATTCTTGTAATCAAAATTAGCAGAAGCTACTGAGGTACTTGATTTACCATTTCCTCTATTTTCTGAATAAGAAACAAAAATTGTTTCGTTATAATAAAGAATTTCAAGTAATCCACCTTGCCCATCTTCTAATACGTCTAAATTATGTTTTATTTTTTTGATTTTATTATCTTTTAGGCTTACCGATAAAATTTGGCCTGACTTCTCAGTTAGTAGAATTTCATTTTCATTTTTAAAAGTTAAACTCCATGGACTATTAAAACCTGAAATTAATTGATTTAATCTAAAATCTTCAGATTTAAGATTTAAGGTTTGAATTATAATCAAGGTTGAAATAAAAAATATTTTCTTCATTTTACTAAAATAAATAACTGATTTTTGTTTGCAAATTTTATAGCCTTTTCTTTATCTAAAAAGATATTGCTTTTATGTTTTAAAACTATCCCTTTAAGGCCAGCTAATTTACATTGTTTTAACGTATCTAAGCCAACGGTTGGTAAATCTATTCTTCTATCTTGTTTTTTTTTAGGAAATTTAACTAAAACACCGTTTCTTTTATTTTTTTGTTTTTTTATATTTTTAAGCATATTTTGAGTTCCTCCTCTTTTTTCTAAAATAACTGAACTATTTCTTCCAACTGCAGCCTGAACGTGGCTATAAGGTTTTGAATTATTTAAATATTTCAATGCATTTTTAATATCTCTTTTGTCATTAATGTCAGGCTTATACTTTGAATAGTTTCCTTTAGATAAATTTAGCTCTGGCGTAAAAAAAGATGAGCTTATTGCTTTTATTCCCTCTTTTTTAAAGATAGTTATTATTTCTTTTAATATTGCTGCATCTCCAATTTTAGATCTCTTAATAATTCTTGAAATATAATAAACACCTTTTAAATCTAATTTTAGTTTTGCGAAAATTGGTTTATTGACTTTTCCAGCGAACAAAACCTTTTTACAATTATTCTTCTTTAAAATAGATATTATTTTTCCAAATTGACCTATTGAAACTTTATATGAATTTTTATCATTTTTAAAAAAATTTTTTTTAGTTAAATCAATAATGATATATTTTCTTTTATTTTTTATCTTTTTATAAATATATCTTGGAAAATCGGTTTCCCCAAAAATTAAACCAATCATAATTTTACTTTGGAGGAGTGCAGATAGGTCTTTTTTTATCTTTCTCAATAAATCTTATTACTTCACTAACTAACTCATTATCTTTATATTCTCCGTTAATCTTACTCAAGTTTTCATGTAAATTATCTGATGCAAAAATTTGTTTATAAGCTTTGTCTAAACCCATAATCTTTTTATTATCATATTTTTTTCTCCTTAGACCAATCAAATTTATTCCTTGCAAATAATTTCTGTTACCTATTGATAAAGAAAAAGGAATTACATCTTTTAAAACACCTGTCATACCTCCAATCATTGCAAGTCTACCTATTCTTGTAAATTGTTGAACTGCTGAATTTCCACCAATCACAACATTATCTTCTATGGTTACATGTCCACCTAGAGGAACATTATTAGCAATAATAACATTGTTACCAATAATACAGTCATGCGCTATATGTGATGAGATCATAAATAAGCAATTGTTGCCTATTGTAGTTTTTGATCCACCGCCTTCAGTTCCTGGATTAATCGTTACATATTCTCTAATAATATTATTTTCTCCTATTGATAAACTATTTTTTTCATTTCTATATTTAAGGTCCTGTGGCTGTGTTCCCACGCTGGCAAAAGGAAAAATTTTAGTCCCTTTCCCAATTTTTGTATAACCTTCAATGTGAACATTTGAAACAAGTTCAACTCCATCAGCTAACTCAACGTTTGGACCAATATAACAAAATGGACCGATTTTGACGTTATCTGAAATTTTCGCTTTATTGTCTATAACACTAGATTTATGAATCATTCTTTTCTATCCACTATTGTAGCTGACCACTCAGCATCGGCCATTCTTTTTCCATCAACTTTAGCTGTACCTTTATATTTCCAAACTCTACCGTGAGACCTTGTTGCCTCTATATCTAAATGTAATTCACAATCAGGTATAACTGGATTTCTAAACCTGGCTTTATCAACTCCCATTAAATAAACTAACTTATTTCTATATTCTTTTGGATCAATTCCATAAGCTGTTAAAGCAGCTGCAGCCTGTCCGAATGCTTCAACAATAAGAACTCCAGGCATTACTGGTTGACCTGGAAAATGTCCTTGGACGTAAAATCCATTTTTTTTTACATACATAATTGCAGTCGCAGATTTGAGTGGGACAATTTTTGTTAATTTATCTATTAGTAACATAGGTTCTCTATGAGGTAATAGATTTTCAATTATTTTTCTGTCTATTTCGCTTTTGGTCATTTTTTTTTTAGGAAGTTTTTAAGATTAGTTGCTGGATAACCCATAATAATCTGGTTATCCTCTATATCTTTAATGACACCACTTCCTCCTCCAATTTTTACATTATTACCAATTTTTAGATGACCAGAAATTCCTGCCTGGCCACCTATAGAAACATTGTCTCCAATTGATGAACTGCCAGCGAAACCAACTTGACCCGCGATCATGCAGTTAGTTCCGATTTTCACATTATGTGCAATATGAACTTGGTTGTCCAAGTAAGTGTTAGATCCTATTACAGTATCATCCACTGATCCTCTATCAATGGTACATCCACTAGCTATTTCTACATTATCACTAATTATTACTTTGCCTATATGCGGGAATTTTATATTTTTATTTTTTAATGGAATGAATCCAAAACCTTTTTGACCAATTTTATTTCCATCCTGAATAACCACATTATCTCCGATTAAACTATTTTTTATAATAACATTATTTCCAACGACACAATTAATTCCAATTTTCACATTATGCTCAATAATTGTATTAGAACCTATGAAGCTATTTTTACCTATTTTAACATTTGTTCCAATTAAAACATTGTTTCCAAATTTTACATCTTTATATGAATTTTGTCTTGGCCTTCTTAGTGTGTTATCTGGATAATCGATATCAGCGTTAATATAAATTTTTTTTATAATTTGAGATAATTCATATAAAACATTATTTACTATAATTTTATTTACCTTTGGTGGTAAAAAATTTTCAAGTTTTTTGGTTGTTATACAGATTTGAGATTTAGTTAATTTAGCCTCTTCTCTATATTTCAAAGAGTCAAAAAATGTTAGTTCATTTTTTTTTGCAGACTTGAGTGGTTTAATACCATTTACGATAAAATTATTCTTAAATTTTAATTTTGGATATAATTTTTTTAAACTTATTTTTTTTTTTTTAAAAAACATGTTTTATCATTAAGTTTAGTTTAACTTAATTGATTTAAGTTTTTTATTTAGCCGTTTAATTATTTCTTGGGTTATATCTAAATTTTCATCAGCTAATAACAAGCTTTTTTTGTCGACTACCATTCTAATTTTATTTTCTTGCATATACTCTTTGATTATAGGATTTAAATTTTTTAAGAGCTCATTTCTAGCTTTAGATCTTTGTTTAGCTATATTGTCTAAGAGATTAACTCTTTCCTTTTGTAAAGACGAAACACTTGATCTAAGTTCGTTTACTTTTTTTTTATAATCTTCAGGAAGTAGAATTTTTTTTTGTTGTATAATTTTCTTTTCTTCATCTAGGATTTTTTTCTCCTTATTTTTCAAGTTTTTAAGTCCAGTATCTAATTTTGTTTTTAGAGATGTTTGAGCCTTTTTACCTGCTTCACTAGTATTTAAAATATATTTGAAATCAACATATCGAGGTAGATCTGCAAAAATTGAGTTTTGATTTAATATAAAAAATAAAAAAATAAAAAATATTTTTTTCATTTTAAAAAGTTGTTCCTAGTTGAAAATTAAAACTTTCAGTTTGATCTGTAGAAGCTTTAGAGATATTTTGAGAAAAAACAAAAGACATAGGGCCAATTGGAGATGAGTAGTTGGCTATAACTCCAGAGGACGATCTTAATTTATTGCTTTCATCAATAGTTTTATCATAATCTACACCCCAAACGTTTCCTGCATCAAAAAACAAACCAACATCAAAATTTGTTGAGTCTGGAAGTAACTTAGGTAAATTCATTTCAATATTAATTGCTGCAGCGTAATTTCCACCAATGTGGTCTTTACCATCTTTAGGGCCAATTTTGCCTTTTTTAAATCCACGCATTCTTCTAGTGCTTAAACCTTTTCTTTTGTTAAGTCTTACATCCTCATCATTTAAGCCCTCAATACCACTTAAGTAATATTTGTTTGCGATCACAACATTCTCTGTAAAACTAATGTATTTGCTCATAGTAAAAGTGTTATCTATAAAATTCTTGTCTGCATATACGGGTAGCACTTGGTTGAATCCAATTATACTTCCACTAGTTGGCATAAATGACCTATCACGAGTATCGTAATCAAATCCATAATTCGCTGCTATTTCAGTAAATTCACCACTCTGTTTTTTTAATGCTGCAGATGCGCTACTATCAGTTCTTAAATCATCGTAACTTGCTGCTAAACCTAATTTTGCAAAAATATTTTCGTACTGTTCAAACTTAGTTCCTACGCTTGTACCGATCAAAGTATTTTCAAAACCTTGATTAGGTTTATCGTTACTTACGCTATATAAAGAATAACCTATTGCATTACCTAAAAAATTATAGTTAGGATCGTTATAATCTAGCCTTCCTTCTATGCTTTCTTCATCAGTTTCTAGAGAAAAATCTATTTGTTTTCCTTCACCTAACCAATTGTTCTCTGATATCTTAAATGCAACTGTTCCACCATTTGTACCAACTCCTGCACCCGCACTTAATTCTCCTGTTGGCATTTCTTTGACATTAATATCTATTATTTTAAGATTATCACTTGTTCCGTCTTTGACTGACGAAACAACATTTCTAAAAATTCTTCTTGATTTAAGATTAGCAACAGATTTATCTAAAGATACTTTAGAATAAGGATCACCTTCGTCTAAAACTAATTCTCCTCTTATCACACTTTCATTTGTTATATTGTTTCCAGTTATATTAATTTGCTCAACTAAAACTTTTTCTCCTTCAAAAATATTGATTTTTATTGAAATATTATCTTCGCTTAACTCTTCTTCTACATTGTATTCTACAAACTGAAGATTCTTTCTTTCAATTAAATTATCAAGAACGTCAATTAATTTTTTAATTTTGAATGGTGAATAATAATCTCCAATTAATTTTGAGTAATGATTTTCTAGGCTAAAAAATACTTTTTTATCAAAAACGGGATCAACATTGGTTGAGATTTTATTAATCGTATATCTTTGGCCAGCCTCAATTGAATAAATTAAATCAATATTACCTGTATCATTCAATTCAGCAGAATTCGAAGTTATGTTTACGTCATAGTAACCTAAAGATTGATAGTAATTTTTTAATAACCTTATATCTAGGTTGATCAAATTTTGACTAAACTTAGTGTTTCTGGTTATAAATTTCCAAAAATGGTGTTCTTCACTTGCGATTACATCCATTAGTCTTTTACTTTTAATTTTTTTATTTCCTATAAAAGTGATTGATGAAATTTTTGTTTCCGAACCTTTATTTACTTCAAATATTAAATCAATATTATTTTCATCTATTTCATTAAATTTAGCTTCAACAGTAGAAAAATTGTATCCTAAAGAAGAATAAAAGGCTTTTATTTTATTAGTGTCTTCAATTAAATATGATTTTATAAAAGATGACTTTTCTTTTAATTTTAAATTTTTTTTGATCTCTGCTTTAAATTTTGAACTTTGCTCACCTACAATTAATAGTTGATTAATTGTTTTGTACTCTTTTACAATAATTTTTAGTATATTCCCTTCTAAGAAAACTTTTACATCTTCAAAAAAGTTTGTTCCATATAAATTCTTAAGTATTAAATTGATTTTTGCTTCTGTAATTTCTTTTCTTAAGTCAATTTCCCCATAAACTTTAATTGTTTCATCACTTACTCTGTTATTTCCCTCAATAATTATTTTATTCTGATCCGCAAAAGAGGTTTGAGCAAATGATAATAAAGCTAAGAATACAATTATAATTAATCTTTTATACATACAATTTATTTATTATCGATAAAGTTACTTTTTTTGCCCAATAGTCAATTTTTGTTATTTGATTTATGTTTTGAGGCCTTTTTATAGCATTTTTTTTAAAATTTCTATCTTTTAAAACCCTAATTATTATCTTAGCAATACTCACAAAAGGGATTTTATTGCTTAAAAATTGATTTACTGCAATTTCATTTGAGGCATTAATAATTATAGGCGATGATGGGTAATCCATTATTTTATTTTTTAATGAAATAAGCGGAAATTTTTTTTTATCTACCTTTTTAAAGATTAATTCATTTTCAAAAATTGGTTTTTTTAATTTTAAAAAATCATTAATTTTTAAATTATTGCCAAAAATAGCATTTGCTATTGGAATTATCATAGAGTTTGCGTGGTAAATAAAATCTACTAATCCATTTTCTAACTCCACTATTGCATGAACTAAAGAATTGGGATGAATGACAATGTTAATTTTATCTTTTGGGATATCAAAAAGTTTTTGAGCTTCAGCGACTTCTAAAATTTTATTCATTAATGTAGATGAGTCTATTGATATTTTCTTTCCCATTTTCCATTTTGGATGTTTGAGTGCCTTAGCAGGAGTAATATGTTTGAAATCTTTAAGATTATAATTCAAAAATGGACCACCTGAAGCAGTTATATAAAAATTTTTAATTTTAGAAAATTGATATTTATTTATTAATTTTGATAACGAAAAATGCTCAGAATCTATAGGTACAATTGAAGTCTTACTTTTTTTTGCTTTATTTTTTATAATTTCCCAACCACAAACAATAGCTTCTTTATTTGCTATTAATATTTTTTTTGAAATGTTAATAAAAAAAATTGTTGGCTTTAATCCATCGATACCAGGTATAGCAGAAACCGTTATATCGCTTTTTTTAAAATTTAATAATTCGTATTTATTTAATATCTTGCATTCTTTAAATTTATTTTTTTTTTTTACTTTTTCATAAATAAATTTATCACTAATGATAAAATATTTTGGTTTATATTTTTGGATTTGATTAATTATAAGCTTATAATTCTTATTTGCTAACAATACATTAATACTAAAAAAGCTTCTTTTCTTATCAATAATTTTAAGTGTTGTTAAACCTATTGATCCGGTTGAACCAAGAATAGAAATAGTTTTTTTCATTTACTGTAAATATCCCATGAATAAGACTCCTACTGGTATTCCCAACAATATTCCATCTAATCTATCCAATATTCCGCCATGTCCAGGCAAAAAATTACCCGTATCTTTAACTTTTGCTTTTCTTTTCAAAAATGAAAAAAATAAGTCTCCAATTTGACAGGCAACAGATGTAATTGAGGCTAAGAAAAGAATGTAAATACTTAAATCAATAGAGAGAATATAAAAAAGAGAAAATAAAACTACACAGGATAAAAAAATAGAACCTATTGCACCAGAGATAGTTTTGTTGGGACTTATTTTACTTAATTTTGGACCTTTAAATATTTTTCCAAATATAAAACCTCCAATATCTGAGGAGACGCAGCTGAGTAATAAAGAAAATATCAAAAATTTTAAAGGATTGTGATTGTAAAATATTAAAAATATAAAACAAAAAAAACTGAGATAAATTAAAAAAAAAAAATTAGAAAAAAATAAATAGAGTTTATTTCTGAAAATTTTTTTGGTTAAACCTAAAAATTCTATCGCTGATAAAACACCACATATAATTAATGTATAAACAAATAAAAAATTAATTTTGTACACTAAAAAAACTAAAGCAAACAAAAATATTGATGTATATAACCTTTCTTTTGAAGTGTTTAAAATCATATGCTGCCAAAATTTCTCTTAATCTTTTTATATTTATCGATAATCTTAATTAAATCATTTCCAGTAAAATCTGGCCATAGTTTTTTAATAAAAAATAATTCTGTGTAAGCTAACTGCCAAAGCATAAAGTTGCTTAATCTTTGATGGCCGCCAGTTCTTATTAAAATATCAGGATTTGGTAATTTATTTGTAAATAAATTTGCTTCAATTTTTTTAATCGTTAGATTTCCTTTTGATTTTTTTATTGCTTTAAATATCTCAAGTTTAGACCCATAGTTTACCGCTAAATTAACAGTTATTTTTTGATTTTTTTTAGTTGCAATAACGGTTTTTTTTAAAATTAATTTTAATTCTTTGGATAATTGGTTTATTTCTCCAATAATATTAATTTTAATACCCTGTTTAATAATATTGTCTATTTCTTCAATAAAATAATTTTTTATTAATTTAAATAAATAATTGATTTCGTATTTAGGACGTTTCCAATTTTCGGTAGAGAATACGTAAAAAGAAACTACTGGGATATTTAGTTTTATTGCAGTTTTAACAATTTTTTTTACTGTGCTTACCCCTTTCAGGTGGCCAAAATTTCTATCTCTTTTTTTTTTCTTTCCCCACCTGCCATTGCCATCCATTATGAAGGCAACGTGGTTAAGCTTATTCATATCTGGCTTATCTCTTTTTCTTTTTCAGATAAAACTTTTTCTATATTTTCGATGTGTTGGTCTGTAAGTTTTTGAATATTTTTTTCGAACTCTTTGTTTTTATCCTCTGATATATTTTTATCTTTAAGTTTTTTTTTAAGCTCCTCATTTGCTTCCCTTCTTATGTTTCTTATAGCAATTTTGCTTTTTTCTCCCATGTTTTTTAATACTTTTATTAAATCTTTTCTTCTCTCCTCGGTTAAATCAGGTATTCTTAACCGTATCATTTGTCCATCTATTTGAGGATTGATTCCTAATGATGATTTTTGTATGGCGCTCTCTACTAGAGAAGTATTATTCTTATCCCACACCTGTATAGATATTAATCTAGCCTCTGGTACACTAATAGTTGAAAGTTGATTTATTGGCATTAATTGTCCATAAACATCAACTTTTATGGTATCAAGCATATCGGTGTTTGCTCTTCCAGTTCTGAGTGTAGATATATCTTTCTTTAAAGATTGAATGCTTTTATCCATTTTTAATGAATAATTTTTTTCGTTAAATTCAGTATTCAATGTTAAACTCCTTCACCAACTTTATACCTTACGAAGTCTAAAACTTTGAGTGGCTTATCTAATGAATTTTCTTTCAATATATCTGAAACTTTTTTTTTAGGATCCATTATCCAAATTTGATTCAAAAGTGAATTATCGTTTAAAAATTTAGATATTTTACCTTTAGATATTTTTTCAGCCATTTCTGGTGGTTTTCCCGAATTAATAATTTCTTCTTTTATAATTTCTAATTCTTTATCTACTATTTCCTTTTTTATGTCACCTTTATCTAAAGCTAAAGGGTTAGATGCCGTTATATGCATTGCAACTTTATTACCAATTTCCTCATTTTTCCCTTCTTTAATACCATCTAATTTTACAATAGAAATAATCTTACCAATATCTTTTTGAATTGCTGAATGCACATAAGAATAGTTTACACCCTCTGAGTTATTAAAAAAGGCAGATCTTCTAATTGTAATTTTTTCTCCAATTTTTGCAATTAAGTTTACTAAATTATCTTTTACCAATATTCCGTTTTTCATTTTTACTTCATTCAACTCATTTAAATTACTTTTCACTTTAAAATTTAATTCAGATAATTCTTTACAGAAATCTATAAAATCTTTATTTTTTGCTACAAAATCGGTCTCACTATTAATTTCAATTATTGATATTTGGCCTTTTTCCTCTTTTATTAATACAAGACCTTCAGAAGCAGTCCTGCTCATTTTTTTAGAGGCTTTGGCTATTCCTTTCTTTCTTAAAAATTCAATGGATTTTTCTATATCTCCTTTTGTTTCGTCTAAAGCGAATTTACAGTCTTTAAAACCTACCCCAGTTAACTCTCTTAACTTTTTTATATTATCTAAAAGATCTTTGTTTGACATTTAATCCTACTGATTAAAGTTAATTTATTTTATTTTTTTTTGGATTTTTTATATCATTACTTGGGTCAGCATTTTTAATAAATTTTTCAGCATCTTTGATAGTATTTTTTATAAGCTCACAATATAAATTGATTGATCTTCTAGCATCATCATTTCCTGGAATCGGAAAGTCTATACCCGTCGGATCAGAATTGGTATCTAATACTGCTACTATCGGAATCCCTAATTTTTTTGCTTCCGCTACTGCTAAAGACTCAATGTTAGTATCTATTATGAATATCAAATCTGGCGTTTTTTTCATTTCAGAAATCCCTCCTAATGATCTTTGAAGCTTTTCTTTCTCTTTACCAAATTTAAGTATTTCTTTTTTTGTAAAACCTAGATTTTCTTTTGATAATTGGTCTTCGAGCTTTTTAAGTCTTTTTATTGAATTTTGTATTGTATTCCAATTTGTAAGCATTCCACCTAGCCATCTATAATTAACATAATACTGACCAGTTTCT
>MDTA01213797.1_pt1 | contig 10544 bp, 3 predicted proteins | sample 811151 | NCBI WGS metagenome assembly MDTA01 (sample SAMN05326648, study PRJNA326480) | marine metagenome | isolation source: seawater | place: Indian Ocean: South | collected 2010 | reverse complement strand
TTCCATCATGGAAACGGCTTTGGGCGACACACCCTCATTCTGGCGATCTTTCCTGTTGTCCTTGGCAAAAAACAAGGCGCAATCAACAGTATTTCTCTCCACATCATCAGATGGGAAAGCTTCGGCATCAAAGCCGTGATCTTCTAACGCCTGTAACCAAGACGAAACATCGAGCAACGGCGACGTTACACGGTAAGGATCGTCAAAATACCACCACCCCTCGGCGAGACCCGCAACCATATCCACCCAGCGTTCATGACGGATTGATTCGATAAAGGCGAAATTCCCCGCAGGAGAAAGCGACTTTTGAACTTGAGAGAATGTTTCGCCGATATTTTTAGTGGCATGAACAACATTAAGGCCAACCGCCACATCAAAGTAATTTTCAGGAACACCCTGTGCTTTGGGATCAGCAGAAATATCAAGCACCTTGAACTTGATACCCGTCCACCCCATTTCCTCGGCCAGAAGTTTTCCTTTGTTTACAAATCCCCCACCAAGATCGGTAACCCAATATTCGACATTATCTACGCCTTCTTCCGCAAATTTCGTCATAACCTCGCGCGTCAGCAACAGATTCCCCGCGCCAAATTCGAGAACACGCACCAGAGAACCTGCGGACGCTTTGGCATATTCTGCCAGCCATGCGGCAAAAGCCTTGTTACATTTTGTTCCAGTACTCCGCGCCAACATCGACTGGGCCGCAGCCAATATCAAATCCTGCCGCCCTTCGGGATAAAGAACACTGATCGGCGGAATATCTCCGGAAATGGCTCTTTCATACTGATCGACACAATGCTTCAGAAAATCCAGTAACCCACCCAGATCATCATATCGCCCTTTAACTTTATGGATGATGTCTTCCGCCTGCTCATCCGGCGCGGAAACCCATTTATACTTACCAGCACTTTTCTCTTCGACAATCCCGTCCTCGACCAGACAACGCAGCATAAATTCGATCAAACGCGTCAACTCTTTCACACTACGCGTTTTATCTAGAACTTCTTTGAAAGAAAATGTTTGGCCAGCCTCGAACTGAATTCCGACGCGCCCGAAATACTCCATAACATATATCCGGCACAATGCGTTCAGATCCCGAACTAGCTCCGCATCATCATGGATCAACTTGGGACGTTGGCCGTCATTCATCAACCCGCCAAGCACTCGCAGATGATTGCCCCACTGATCTTTCTTGACGGGCAAATACTCGGACGCAGATTTTTTTCTATCCACCAGCAGCAACTTCGCCTGATATTTTTCAACCAGAAATTTCGAGATTACATGACCGATACCGCCAAATCCGCCAAAAATAACATACGCCGCCCGAGACCTGAGAGCATCTCCTTGAACAACATTATCGCTCAAAACCTCGCCGATAACACGTTGCCACTTCTTCTTGCCCCTGAAGGCATATGCCCCCGTCCGCTGTATAGAGAACTCTTCCATCAAGGCATCATTCTCAGAAACACGCCCACGATCAAGATCAATAGAACGACATGAAATCCACGGAATTTCCTGCCCGACAACAAGATCAATTCCCGAGAGAGCTTCCCGCCCCGGTGAGACAACATCATCCGGTGTCACCATGAAACGGTTGCGCGAAACAAGATCAATATGAACTCTAGATCCGCCATCTGCATCATTAATTGCCTTGACCAAATTGATCAGACTGTCAAACCCCATCTTTTTATCTTGATCAAAACTCTGCCTGTCCGTTCCGGAAGCATGGGAGTAAGAGCGCGCAGACCACGCATGAACAATCCTGATATTTTTGTAACTTCCGTCTTTTAGGAAATTGGCAATTTTTTGGTAATCTTCATATTCACCCGAACGAATTGTCCAGCATGCGTCGCCATCATTAAACTCCGCAGCAGGAAAAATCATCAGTCTGTTTCTCGCTGACAAATTCGAAAGAAGATCGGAAAAATCCTTTTCATTTTCTCTCTCGGAAAAAACCACCCAGATATCTTCTTCAGCATGATCTTTCTGTTGTGAAATTTCATGGGCAGCAACAGGAACCCAGCGCGGAGCATAATAACGGCGCTTATCTACGTCCTGTACTAACACTTCAACCACTGTATTTCCGGAACTTACCGGCGCAGAAAATTGCTTCCAGTATTTTTTCCGATGGAAAACAGTGCCGGGAATAGAAATTCGTTTCGCAGCGTCATCCTGTTGGACTTCATTCCATGCCGAGTTATCGCCTTTGAGCCATAATTTAAAAAGCAGGTCATCTTCAGCACCAAACAATTTTCCGTCAAGATTGGCTGTACCCCTTGTCGCCAGCAAATTTCTTATCTGGCTCAACAAGCCATCACAACTGTCGGACAAAATCACCATGCGGCAACTTTGATGGCGGCGCCCGTTCTGCAAGGTGTTGGCAATATCACAAATCGCGACATTAGGATGCTCTTCCAGATATTCGGCAACAACGCCGAGCGTATCGAGCAAACGCTCTTCACTTGGCGCTGAAAAAGGAAAGGCAAATATTTTATCGTCATCAGACTTGCCTCGTACCGCTTTCGGAGCAGCAGCAAGAATTACATGGGCATTTGTTCCGCCAACGCCGAATGAACTGACACCTGCAACAAAATTATCATTTTCGGGCTTCCAGCGGCGAAGCTTGTCATTGATAGAAAAACCTGTCTGTTCGATATCAATTTCGGGATTGATCTCGCTAAAATTTATACTTGGCGGGATCTTTTTATTCTGAAGAGACAGGGCAACCTTGATCAAACCCGCCAGACCCGCAGCCACATCCAGATGGCCGATATTCGGTTTCACCGACCCCACCCAACACGTCTGTGACATATCTTTTCCGCCGTCAAAAGCCAGTTTCAACGCAGAAAACTCTACGGGGTCGCCAATCTTGGTTCCCGTACCGTGCATCTCGACATAACTGACATCGGAAGGGGCTACGCCCGCAACATCCTGAGCCATACGAATAACTTCCGCCTGCCCCTGAACACTTGGCGCCGCATACCCGATCTTACGATTTCCATCGTTATTAACAGCGCTTCCAAGAATAACCGCATGAATGGTGTCCCCATCTTCAATAGCATCATCCAGACGCTTTAATACCACGGCGGCGACACCGCTTCCCGGAATACAACCGTCAGCATCCTTGTCAAAAGCGCGACACTGGCCTGTGCGTGACAGGATACTTCCCTCCCTGTAAACATATCCGTTTTCATGAGGCACCCTGACAGATGAAGCCGCAGCCACAGCCATATTGCATTCGCCCATCAAAAGACTCTGGATGGCTTGATGCACCACAACCAGTCCAGTCGAGCACGCCGTCTGGACCGCCATCACTGGACCGCACATATTTAGACGATGCGCAATACGCGTCGCCGCAAAATCCTTTTCATTGGAAAACAAAACATTCAAATCTACCGCGTCACTAAGGACGCCGCCTGACATAGGCATCAGATATTGCGTCAGGTATGTATTGACGCTCAATCCTGCGAACAACCCCGCCGTTTCCAGAGAATCTCCGTCTGTATGCCCTGACGATTCCAGCGCAGTCCAGACTTCCTCCATCAGCAATCTATGCTGCGGATCCATCCATTCGGCTTCCATTGGGGAAACATCAAAGAAATCAGCATCAAACTGGTCAATATCCTGTAGAACACCCGCGACTGGAACATAGTTACCGCTCGGGTTATTTCGGTTTGATGGACCATTTTCAAATTCGGAAACGCAGCACCGCCCATCACTGAGATTCTTCCAGTAGGCGTCAATATCGGGAGATCCTGGAAAACGGCACGCCATCCCAACTACAGCTATAGCATTATCGTTTTTCATATCACACCCTTCATTACATACTCGTTGTGCAAAAACGTCCTCAAAAAAAAGACGCTTTGGCGTTAGAATATTGTGACATTAACTCAACTGTAAAGATTTTTTTCTAGTATGCAAGTGTATGCCGTCAGCACAAGTTGGACAGATAGCGTTGGATTGTTAAGGTGATGTTTTTGGCTTATCGCAGTGACTGAAAGGAACGAAGATGAGACAAAAACAAGGCGGCGAGAACGTGCACCTCAAGGAAGCTTTGGCCGAGGAGATGCTGGCAAAAAACAGCAACATGAAATTATTAACCTGATTTTCGCTTTCTCAAGATCAAATTAAGCTGTTGATTTTATTGAGAAAAATTGGTTGTGTAAGCGATACCCCGAAACGAATACTCTAATAATGGTTATTTGAAACTAAAGAGTAACCAATTGACTTAGATTACGAATAAAATAATTAAAGTTGAAATTTAACTATTTAGGTGTACAATGAAATTATGAGATTTTCTGTTTCGACATTAATGATTTTTGCGATATTCACGCTATCTTTAGCGTGCAGCATGTCTTTTTGTCCTATGCAGGCTCATGCAAAAGAGGCTTCTGAACAAACAAAATCTGATTTACCTCCTTGTCACGAATCGAATGAGCAATCAACAGATTGTGATTTTATGTCGAATATTGACTGTCTCGGGATTGATCTTGCTCAAATAGATAATAGCTACGATTTGGTTCAAGATTCTTCCGATGTTGATTTTGTTTGGGCAAATCTAGCTATTGATTATAATGATTTCCTCTACAGACCAAATGTCATTCGTGGCCCACCTTTTGAGAGCGCGAATAAGCTTCCGTCTCGCCCTCTCTACCTCACCACACAACGCTTCCGCATCTAAATACGGATCTCTTTTAGTGTGCCTGTCATTGGAAATATGACGGGCGCTAAGTGCATTTTGTTATGCGCTTTTCGCTTAACCAAAAGGAGATCAGACCATGCGAAACAAACACCATACAATAATATTCACCGCGCTTTTTGCTCTGCTGGCATCGATGCCCGCCCATGCCGAGACCTTTGAGGCGTATGTAAAGCGCCTTAGTGAACACCCGCAAGTGGAGAGCATTTTAGCGGGCAGCGAAGCGCTTAAATCACAAGCTGAAGGTGAGCTGGGCCTGCCCGATCCGATGTTCATGATCGGCGTTGATAACATGCCAATATCGGATCCGGCTTTTGACCGCTTCCTGCCAACCTCCAAAGTGATCGGGTTTTCACAAAGCATTCCCAACCCTGCCGCGCGGGAAGCCAAATCTGAGCGCTATGAGCAAATGTCGGAAAAGCAAAAGCTCATGGCGGATTACACCAATGCACGGTTGCGCTTTATGCTGATCTCCAAGCTGGCCGAATATGAGAGTGTTAAAACCCAGAAAAAACTGATCAAGACCCAGCTCGGCCATTACAAGGAGCTGGAGAACACGTTTAAAGGCCAGATTGAATCAGGCCGCGCGGTTTATCAAAGATTTTCCGAAGTGGACGTAGAACGCGCCGAGGCCGAACGCAAGCTCAATGATCTGGATGCGCGGCTGGCCTCTATTGAAGCCGAATTTATACGCCTGATCGATAATGTACCGGATATCAAGTTGCCGGAGGTCCCCGATATGGTTTGGAACAAAAGCCCCACAGCGCTTTATCCGGTCATGATCGCCGCCGAGGATATCGATATCGCTGAAAAAGGTGTCGGTATAGCCGATGCTGCCTTCCTACCGAATTTTGGGATCAACGCTGTCTATAAGCAGCGCGAGGATGGTGAGCGCGGCAGCTTCTCCGGCGATGACTGGTTTTCGATACAGGCACAAATCAGCATACCGCTTTGGGCTGACAGCAACCAAAAACCCAAACTCAAAGCTGCGAGAGAGCGTGAGCGCAGCGCCAAATTCGCTTATGACGATGTGCGCCGCCTCTGGGACAAACAGATGACCGCGCTACAGAGCAACCGCGATGCCGCCGCCAAGAACGTCAAAGTCCTGCAGGACAAAGACTGGGCGATGAAAAAGAAGATCGATGCCGCGCAGCGCAATTATGAAGCCGGAACCGAAAATCTAGATTCCGTTTTGCTGGCCAAAATCGACCGCTTGAACATTCAGGCACAACTGGCAGCGGTCAAAGAAATGCATATCAGCCGCGCCGCCGAATTCAATTCCAACATCATAGGCGCTTATCAAGAGCCAGCACTTCAGGAGGTGTCAGAATGAGACAATTTATCCCCGCATTCTTTTTAATACTGGCTTTATTTGCCGTCCCCGCGATGGCGCAAGCCGAACAATATACATGCCCCATGCATCCACATTATGTCGCAGATCGCCCAGGCACATGCCCGATTTGTGGCATGGATCTGGTGGAGTTGGCCAGCGAACAAGAAAGCGAAGATGACGGCGCAGCCATGGAAAGCATGGATAATAGCGATAAAGGCGGCATGGAACGCACCACCGTCACCATCGACCCTGAAACGATCCAGAATACAGGCATCCGCACCGAGGAAGCGCAAATGGCCAGCTTTGGCACCTTGGTGCGCAGCTATGGTGATGTGACAGAAAATGTCCGGCTGCAATTTGATATCTCCGCCCGCGTGGAAGGCTGGGTCGAGGATTTGAAAGTCCAGGCTATGGGTGATGAAGTGAAAAAAGGCGATCTGCTTTTTAATCTCTACAGCCCGGCGCTGATTTCTGCGCAGCAGGATTTGATAAGCGCTATTGCCACAGGCTATAAAGGCCGGATTGACTCCGCCGCCAAGCGCCTCGTGTCTTTAGGCATGCAAAAACGCGCCATCGAAGAGGTCAAGAGCCGCCGCAAAGCCTTTCAAAGCGTCCCGTACTACGCGGAAAGTGACGGTCTGGTCAGTGCGATGAATGTGCGTGACGGCACCTATGCCAAGCCAGGTATGAATTTGATGACCCTGCAAAATTACGACACGGTCTGGGTTGATGTCAGCGTGGCCGAGCAGGATATCCCGTATATTACCAAAGAGACAAAGGCGATGGTCTCTCTCCCAGCCCTTGGGGTAAAAGAAAAAGAAGCCGCCATTGATTATATCTATCCCACGATTGACCGCGCCACGCGCACAGGCCGGATCCGGCTGGTGCTGGATAATGCGGACGGCAAATTAAAGCCTGGCGCTTACGCCGATGTGGAGCTGGAAACAGGCGTTGATCGCCGTTTGTCCATCCCAGGCGATGCTATTCTTAAAAGCAAGGACGGCGACTTTGTGGTGGTGGCCATGGATCAGGGGCGCTTCCAGCCGCGCAAAATTCTGGCCGGATTGAAATATAAAGGCCGCACGGAAGTGCTGGACGGCTTGGCTGAAAAAGACAAGGTGGTGGTCAGCGGACAATTCCTGATCGACTCTGAAAGTGCCTTGCGGGAATCCTTCCGCAAAATGCAGCGCATGCAGATGCCGCTTGCTCTTTTAGACATGACGGATGACCAGCTGGCGATGATCGACCATCTGATTGATGCCGCCATTTATATCCAAAAAGAGCTGACGACCGGACGCACACCCAATCCGAATATGATTATGCCCGCCATCACGCTGGGCGATCATTTGATGCCCGTCTTCCGTGGCACCAAGCTGCAGTTTGTTTTGGAAGATGCGGAAATGGCACTCAAAGCCGCACAGGACAATGTGACCGATAAGGAATGGCAAACCAGCCTGAATGATCTGGTCACAGCGCTCAAACCATGGCTGCTGGAGGGCAAACCCCAGCACTATAAATCCAAAGGGCTGCAATTCTATATGGCGCACGGTCTGGACACCTATTGGCTCCAGCTGGGCGATGCGATGGAAAACCCATACGGCGAAGGTCATCCGATGAAAATCGACTGGCCGGACAAGGTAGAGGCCGAAGCCCCTGAAATAACCGAAATGCCCGCAGGAGGTGCACATGCCAACCACTGATCCCAACCAGACGCGCGACCCCTCGCAATCCTTTGTGGCGAAAGTCATTGAGTATTCGGTCAATAACCAGCTGCTGATTATTGTGATGATGATCGCATTATTGGTGGCGGGCATTCTGGCGGTGCAGAAAACCCCGCTGGATGCCATCCCCGATATGTCGGATACGCAGGTGATTATCCGCACCGATTTTGTCGGGCAGTCACCGCAGATTGTTGAGGATCTGGTCACATATCCGCTCTCGACCACGATGTTAGGGCTACCGGAAACCAAAAATGTGCGCGGCTTTTCGATGTTCGGCACATCCTTTGTCTATATCATTTTTGAAGACAAAATCGACCAGTATTGGGCGCGGAGCCGCGTGATCGAGGCGCTGTCCAAAATTCAGGGCGATCTGCCGCCCAATGTCGTGCCGCAGATCGGCCCCGATGCCACAGGTGTGGGCTGGGTCTATCAATATGCGCTGATTGATAAAAGCGGCGATCATGATCTCTCTGATCTGCGCAGTTTGCAGGACTGGTTTTTAAAATTCGAGCTGGCGACCGTGGACGGCGTATCGGAGGTGGCCTCGGTCGGCGGGTTTGTCAAAGAATACCAGATCCTCATTGATCCCAACCGTCTCCGTGCCTTTGATATTCCCTTAAAGCGCCTGATGGAAGCGGTTAAAAGCGCCAGTATGGATGCCGGAGGCCGCGTCATTGAAAAAGCCGAGATGGAGCTGATGATCCGCTCCAAAGGCTATGTCACCGATATCAGCCAGCTTAAAAAGATTGTTCTCTATGCCAGAGACGGCACCCCTGTGAAGCTGGAGGATGTTGCCCGCGTGATTGAGGGGCCGGAGCTGCGGCGCGGCGTGACCGAGCTAAACGGCGAAGGTGAAGTCGTGGCTGGCGTTGTTGTGATGCGGGCCGGCGAGAACGCTTTGCATGTGATTGAGGGCGTAAAAGAAAAACTGGCCGAGCTGCAGCAAGGCCTGCCCGAAGGCGTGGAGATCGTCCCTGTTTATGACCGCGCCCCGCTGATTGAAGGCGCTGTGAATTATCTCACCGACACGCTGATCAAACAGGCGATCATTGTCTCGCTGGTGGTGTTTATCTTTTTGCTGCATGTCCGCTCGGCCTTTGTCGCGCTGATTGTGCTGCCGCTTGGCGTCTTGGGCGCATTTATCATTATGTCGGCGCAAGGCATCACCGCCAATATCGTCTCGCTGGGCGGGATTGCGATTGCGATTGGGACAATGGTGGATGCCTCGATTGTCATGGTCGAAAACGCGCACAGGAAGCTGGCGGAGCTATCGGAGGATGCGCCAAAAGACCAAAGGCACAAAGCCATACTGGATGCCGCCAAGGAAGTCGGCCCTGGGCTGTTTTTCTCGCTGCTGATTATCACGATCTCCTTCCTTCCTGTACTGGCGCTCACAGGGCAATCCTACCGCCTGTTTTCACCGCTGGCCTTCACCAAGACCTATGTGCTGGGCTTTGCCGCCATTTTATCGGTGACGGTCATTCCGATCCTTATGCTCTGGATGCTGCGCGGTAAAATCAAAAAGGCCGAAGTCAATCCGGTCAATGCGGGGCTATTAAAGCTCTACCGTCCGCTCCTGCGCCATGTGCTGGCCAAACCCGCGCTGACAATTATTGTCACCATTGCCTTGATCGCAAGCATGGCCGTGCCGATTATGCGCACAGGCTCGGAATTCATGCCCGCGCTGTATGAGGGCGAATTGCTTTATATGCCGACCACTTTGCCTGGGGTGTCGATCACCAAGGCCAAGGAAATCCTGCAGCAGACCAACCGCATGATCAAGGATGTGCCGGAAGTCCATCACGTATTCGGCAAGGTTGGCCGCGCTGATACCGCCACGGATCCGGCACCGATTTCGATGATCGAGACATGGATCAAACTCAAACCGCGCGAGGACTGGCGTAAAGGCATGACGCCGGAGGATTTGATCAAGGATATGAATGCCCGCGTCAAATTGCCTGGGGTAGTCAATTCATGGGGTTATCCGATCAAAATCCGTATGGATATGATCTCGACGGGAATCCGCACGCCCATCGGCATTAAAATTTCCGGCGATCATCTCGACACCATAGGCCGCGTGGCTTTGGATATTGAGGCTGCGATCAAAGACGTTGATGGCACACGCTCCGCTTTTGCCGACCGCGTTACAGGCGGGAAATATCTGGAAGTGACCCCAGACAGAGACGAACTGGCGCGGCGCAATATTGATCTGGGCGTATTCCAGAATATTATCGGCACGGCACTTGGCGGCATGAAAATGTCGGAATCCATTCAGGGGCGTGAGCGCTATAACATCATGCTGCGCTATGACCGCCCGTTTCGCGAAGACCCAGAGGATCTGTCTGATATTTTGGTCCCCACACCCCAAGGCCAGCATATCCCGCTGGGTGAGCTGGCGAAGATCGAATTCGTCGAAGGCCCGCCAATGATCAAGTCGGAAAATGCACGGCTGACAGGCTGGGTCTTTGTCGATATTGAGGACCGCGATATCGGCTCCTATGTGAAAGACGCGCAAATCGCCGTGCGCGATAATGTCGATCTTCCTGCGGGCTATGCCGTGGAATGGTCAGGCCAGTTTGAACAGATGCTGGAGGCGAAAAAACAGCTCTCTATCGCCATCCCCGCCGCTGGCTTTGCCATCTTTGTTTTGCTGATGATTTATTTCGGACGCACCGACCGGACGCTGATGGTGATGCTCTCGCTGCCTGTGGCCATGGTCGGCGGGATGTGGGCGATTTATCTGGCGGATTATAATCTCTCGGTTGCCGCTGGCGTGGGCTTTATCGCGCTC
>MDTA01102906.1_pt1 | contig 10544 bp, 13 predicted proteins | sample 811151 | NCBI WGS metagenome assembly MDTA01 (sample SAMN05326648, study PRJNA326480) | marine metagenome | isolation source: seawater | place: Indian Ocean: South | collected 2010 | reverse complement strand
CCTATTTACAGTTTTTGTGTGTTGAATTATTAATATTAAATAAAAAATACTTATTTTATATTAGACCATTCCCAGTAACAATTACAGTTTTTGATGTTATTGTTGATTTTTAGATGTTGTTTTTAAATTATCGTATTAATTATTGACAATTAACAATAATTTATGACGACAATATCATGTAATGTATTACTTGTAAATAAAAAAATATATAAGACGGTAAAATATATTTTATTGTTGTAAAATTATTAACTATACTGTTTATGGTTTAGTTTTTGGTTCAACAAAACGCACATTTTTTGTCCCATCTGGGTTAAATAAACATATTTTAAGTTCAAGATTATTTATAAGTTTAATAATATCATCACGTTGAACAATCTCAACATTTCTACCTAGATTATGCTTGCAAATACATGAACGCGGACAACATAGTAAATTATCCTTGATAAATTTATTAACTACAGTTAACAGTATCGGGCTATTCAATATGCTGAACATAGTGCTTTATTTTAAGTTTAGTGCATTTTTTAAAGTTCATTATTTTTAGTTCAATTTTATTGGTTATTAAAAGTTCATAATTTCACAAACATCGCGAGAGAAGAAGTGCCAATTATTGGTCCAGCCAGGAATATACTTATCCATTTCAACACCATTAAAACGATGGAATGCTGAATATTTTGTAAGACCCGGAACATGTTCTATTCTAGGCCATACAGTACTCAACCACCATTCTCCCAGAAGTTTATGAGCATGTTCTTTGGGAATATATACCCTTCCACTACTTTGAATACCAATTAGGCTGTAATTATTTGGGTAAATATATTCGTCCTCAACACATTTATTTTCGCAAGTATTATTTACAAAATTGGGGTTACGAAATTTTACTTGAGATGTAAAGATGAAAGGCTTAACTGGATTAAAGAGATTACTCAAGCATATTGCGATTGGCTTTTCTGCTGTACCAAAATTTGTAAATTCACCAACAAATGTATCATGATTGAAGTCAAACTCAGGAAATACATTTGCAAAATCCATAGTAGAAACCAAAACACTAGGGGCGGTAGTCTGGGCTTCCATAGTTTATTTGTATTTAAAAAAAACTTTTTTAAATATAAACATTTCAATTTTTCTTTTTATTCAGTAGAACCTTCACCGCTTTCTTGAGTTGCAACTGTGTCTCTACGAACAAATTGAGGCTGAGGAAGAACAAAATTACTTGGCAGCGTTGTTTGCAAAGCATCTCCAGTTAAAGAATGTGACAATTGACCATAATTGTCAACTGGTGATTCTAGTCCAGCGTGCGCTGCAGGAAAGAGTGGAGGATTAAAAGGCGGAGGAACCTGCAACATGGGAACAGTATTAGTATAATCACTGCCAAGCGATTCTTCACGCTGCAATTGCGTAAATCCTACATCATTACCATTATAAGCGGCCTGTGTAACTCCTGAAAGACATGCGCCCATTGCAACATTTGCAGCCCCTCCTGAAAATGTTACAGCATGACTCGCATCAAAACCATATTGTTGTCCGGTTTGAACCGCATCCTGATTTGCACCCATGAATATTGCGGTTGTTCCAGAATCCTTTGCATTTTTAACTGCCTCTCGGTATTCCTGGCGTGTATGCGCGCTTTGATTATCAGCACCATCAGTAATAACTACATAAATTTTTTTCCAATTATGATCGTCATCAGCACAACGAGCATTCTGTTCTTCAAGAACAGAAATTGCTGTGTCATAAAGACAAGTCAATCCTTGTGCAATAAAAGGAGGCTCTGTTGGTTCAAGATTTCGAACACTGTTTATATCCTCAGCATCGTATATTGCATCTCCGCGTGATGTATCAAAAGGAACAAGAGTAATACGCATCGTGGTGCAGTTTTTTAAGTTTTGTTCTTTCATATCTCCAATATAGCGCAAAAGTCCATCACATGAACGCCCCATCATCCATTGCATCGATTGCGAACGATCAAATACAATTGCAATATCTGTATGAGATGACTGAACATCAGGGCGCTTATTATCATGACCTCGCTTAACATTTGAAAGGCAAGAGAGAGACATTGTTTGTTTGTGTAGATTGATTTGTCTTTATATCTTTTGACATAAAGTACTTCAATTTTTATGAAAATTTTGTTCTTTTCACTTTTTTGTGAAAAAGTTTTTTCAGAATCTCAAAAATGGACAAAAATAAATGTCCATTTTTCACTTTTTCAGAATAGAATGTTTGCAAAAAACCAAAAAGAACGTTATGGTCTTGTAACGTCTAAAACTAAAAAATCCTACATTTTTTTGTGAGCATAATTTTTTTTGAAATTTTATAAAAATGATTTAGGAAAATCCTTGCTACTTTTATGTAAGTATATAATACTTACAAAAATGCTACAAAAAGTAGCACAGATTTATATATGCGAAATTTGTGACTATAAAACGTCACGAAAACATAATTATAACAAACACTTGGCAACCCGTAAACATAAAATACTTACAAATACTGACAAAAATAGCCAAAAAGTAGCAACTTTTTTCTGCGAATGTGGAAGGTCATACAAACATCGCCAAAGCCTTCATAATCACAAAAAGATATGTCAGTATCAAAATACTGAAAAAATAGAGTTGCCAGTCACAGATGAAGAACTTTCAGAAAATAACAAACAACTGAATAAAAAATTAGACTTGTGTCTTGATATTATTCAAAATGAAGTAATACCACAGATGAATATATCTGGAAACATATACAATACAAATACAAATACCTTCAATCTAAATGTATTCTTAAATGAAACATGTAAAGATGCGATTAATATGTCAGATTTTATTCAAAATCTAAGTGTTGAGTTGAAAGATCTTGAATTTACAAAAAAAAACGGTGTTGTTAGTGGTGTTAGTAATATATTTGTAAATAGTTTGAATGCACTTGAAGTTGAAAAGCGTCCTATCCACTGTACTGATTCAAAACGCAAGACACTTTACATCAAGGACGAGAATAAATGGGAAAAAGATAATCACAAAATGTTAGATGAATCCATAAAAAAAGTAAAAAAGAAACACATAGACGCTATAAAAGAATGGGAGGACCAACATCCAAATTGGAATGATAGTGAAAAATTAACACAAGACTATTTGCAATTTGTTAAAAGTGTTATTGACAATATTGATGAGAGTGGCGAGAAAAAAATAATTAAAAATATTTCTAATGAAGTACAAATCAAAGAACTCAAGGAATAATTATGGGATTTCAGTTTCTGATTCACTATTAAATGACTCCATCATCATATAGACCGAAGGATAACGGTTAAAATAATACTGCATTTGAAAGAATACCCATGGATGTCTCTCATAAACAGTATCACACATACTCGTCATAACTTGATATTGACTATATAGGGGCATTCCTTGTTCTTCGACAAGTCTATGACGAAAATTAATAAACGTACGAATAGTGAGATACACTCCTGCAAGCGCTTCTTCTTTTGTACTTTCACTAGAAATAGCCATTGTCAGTGTTTCGCCAATTCTCATTCCAGTGTCTCTTCCATATTTTTCCATAAATTTTTGCATTGCAAAGTCATGAAGATTTTGTAAGGCTGTGTATCCACCCTGAGCACCTGACCATTCAAGGTAAGCAATGAAATCAGCATCACCATATGTAAAATTTTCTATTTCATCAGCAGTAAAAGGACATTCTGCCGACATTTCACCTGCAATATCAAAGACAATTTCGTTCGTATCAATTATTGGCGACATATTGGTAGTATCTTGGATATATATGTAAGTTTTTTTATTTAATGTTTTTCAATTTTTTTGCAAATACATTAAAAAAATATTATTGAGTACTAACAATGAATGTTATTATAGAAACTCAGCCTCAAGATATAATTCTTGAACCAAAAGAAACTATAAAAAGATGCAGAATTTGTATGAAACCAGAAACTGACCGTTTTCCGCTTCACAAAAGATGTAGATGTAGTACAGGTTACATGCATAATCATTGTTTAGTAAAATTAATTTTAAAGAAAAGAGTTATGCGTTGTGAAATATGTCGCAATGACTTCTGTGATATAGATGTGAACACTAACACAAGAATTATTAATGGATATCCTTGTGTATATGTCTCAGCCATTTGTAATACATTGTTTATTATTTCAATATGGGTTTTTTATTACACATCATTAAGCGAAGAATGTGAAAATACTTCTAGTGATAATTATACTAGTGAAAGATGTGTTAATTATGAAGAAACTAAGAACACGTTTTACTATGCAAATATCTTTGTTACGATATTTATTTCGCTTTTTGGATTTATTTTATGCATTGATATGAGACAAACTGGATTAATTGAACTTGAATATGACCGTGTTATCGTCATACAATAAATATTATAGATAACGGTTTAAAGCGTAAGCACATTACTAATATAATAATGCCTCGTAACACTACAACCAAAACCTATCCTGCTCTTCGCAGCATGCTTCAGGTTGTTGCTCGTAAACAATCTGACCAATTGTATGTTAAATCTATGAAAAATCTTAGCAGCACTTATGCAACTACTGTAAAAAGTAAAGGTGATTTCTTTGATTGGGATGAACAAACTTTCAAAGATTTTATTAGCAATGTTGGTGGTCATTTCAAATCTGGTATGAAAGGTATCCGCAAAGAGTTTGTTTACCTTGATTTGAAGAATGTTAAAAGTGAAGAAAAGTTTAACTGTATTATTTCTACTCTTCGCAATGCTCACAAACACCGCTGTGAACGTCGTCTTAAGTCTGCTACATACTTTATCAATCAAGCAATTTAATTTATCTCATTTAATATAAAATTGAAAATATATTATAGTCAAAACAATTAATTAAAACAATGAATTCAGGAGAATCTACAAGTGAAAAACCTACCATGTTAGTGCCAGAAGACGAATACTGGCGAGGTGTACGCTCTACATATCAATGGGACATGATTACGCCAGATATTAATGAAATATGGGAAGTAACAACATTTGATGAGGGTAACTCTAGAATGAGTCGAGTGCCAAATTGTTGGATAATTTATGGCAGTTGGAAAGATAAAGTCGCTATCATCAATACTAACAATCCGAATACTCGTATTCCTAGTATTTCGTTATGGAAACTACGTCGGAAAAATGCAACTTTGTAAATAGATTTATAAAATAATATAAACCCTTTTTTGGTATTATACTATTCAATAACTTTTATGTCTGAAGACGGAGAATATGTAGAAGTGCTATTACCCTCTCTTAATAATATTGGACGCTTTTTTACTTTACCAGAAGGTGAAAAACTTAAAATAATCGAAGTTGGTCTTTCTATGTTAGACGAAGGGAAAAATAAAGCCTTGGCTCTTGAAAATAATGAATGGGAAAAGACCATGACTGCCTTAAAAGAAGTTCACCAAAAAGATTTGGATGCCGTTCGGCGAGAATTAGAACATGAAAGACAATTAGCCGTTGAGAAAATGCAACAATTTCAAAGAGAAAAGAAGGAGATGGCTGTAACTATAGAGGAAAATGAGTCACTAAAATATAAAACAGATATTCAACGATTAGAGGATAGAATTCGCCAAAGTGAGGAGAGTTTACGTGTCCGCAATGTAGAATATAACGCTTTGTATGGTGAGTTAACTGAAAAGCACGATGAAAAAATGGAGTCTTTGCGAACTATGTATGAAAACAAAGTTGAAGAAAACATTAAAATTGCAAATGAAATGCGTGACAAATACGAAAAAACCTTGATTAAATCACACAATTCTACCATAAAGGGACAGGAAGGAGAGGAACATACCCATCAACAACTTAATTGTTTATTTCCAAAAGCAGAGTTTCATGATTGTCATAAAGAATCTGGAAGAGGTGATTTTATTATGACGGAAGGAGAATTTGTAATGATGCTTGAAATTAAAAATTATACAGGAAATGTTAACAAAACAGAGATAGATAAGTTCTATAGAGACGTTAAGAGTGAAAATAATCATGATATTAAATGTGCTGTTTTACTTAGTTTACGCAGTGGTATTGCTAACAAACAGGATTTTACATTTGAAATCGTAAATAATAAACCAGTATTATTTCTTCACAATGTCCAGAATCGCTGGGAGTACTTAAAGATAGTGGTGAACTTCTTCAAATCAATCTCCAATAAATCTATTGATTATGGAAATTCAGAATTAGTCGATACACTCAAAAAAATACTTACCACAACAAAACGTAATTTTAATAGACAACGTAAAAGAATCCAAAAATTTGCAAAAGACCAAAATGACGATATTAATGATATGGAACAATCTATTCAACAAATTTTCTCATTATTATCAATATAAATAACATTTTTCATATTATAGTAAAATATATTATGAAAAAAGTAATAAGTTTTTGCATTTATGGTAATAGTTCAAAATATTGTCTTGGGGCTATAGAAAATGCACAAGATATTAGAGAAAAATATCCTGATTGGATTGTGTATATGTATTATAATAATGTACCAACTGGTATATTAGATGTTCTCAAGGAATATGGATGTAAATTAATTCCATATGATTCTAAAAACAGCCCTTGTATTGGTATGTTTTATCGATTTTTGCCACTACATGATGAAACTGTTGATCTTTGGATTAGTCGTGATTGTGATTCTAGAATATCACAAAGAGAAATGGATTTAGTCGAACAATGGATTCAAAGTGGCAAAATGTTTCATGTTATTAGAGACCATCCATATCATGGGATAACCATACTAGGTGGTACATTTGGTATCAATAATCGTGTATTTAATAGTCAGTATTCTATAAAAATTGTTGATTTTATTGAAAAATATTACGAACAATCGAAAGGTTTACTGAAAGGACCAGACCAAAAATTTCTCGTTAGAGATATGTGGCCTCTAATTAAAGATGACCACATGGCACATATTTCATGTTCTAATGTTAGATTTCATGAAGATGATATATTTATACAACCTGTTTCTCGTCATGTTGGTAGGAATATTGCTGCCAATGATGAAACTATTATAAAATATGGTGGTTTACTTAAAAATACCACTTAATTTTAAAAAAGGTAACAATTTTTTTTCAGCCAAATTATGATGGTCAATATAAAATAAAGTTGGCACTAATAATGTAGTAAGAAATAAAGTAGTATTATTTACTGGAATACGAATATTTTGACTTGCTATATGTGCTATATATCCCAGTAATGTACCTAGAGTTCCACCGACAAATACTTGTAATGGGGTATGTTTTCTATATACAAGTCTTTGTGATATCGTTAGTAGTGACGTTGTTATACTTATTATTAAAAGTATGGGATTTTTTGTGTAAAAATATAAGTAAGTAGTTGCAAACGTTACCGATTGAGCATGACCAGAAGGCATTCCAAGATTAGGATTAGTTGTTGAATCATGTTTTACGATATTTACAGGATTCTTGGGTCTAGGTTGCTGAATAATTTGTTTAATTAATCCATTGGTGGCTTGATTTATCGCTATGAAAGAAGAAAAAATAACTAGAGAAGAAAAATTATTTAATTTATTGAATATGATATCACTAGAAATTACTGCAAATACAAAGACTGGCATTGTAATGTAACCATAATATCCTATTAGAAATGGTGTTTCTGAGGATAACGCTTTATTTAACATTATATAATATATACTAGATTTTATATTATATACTTTTTAATATTGATAAAGATTGGTGCTCTTCATTGAAAATGACCAATCTATGTTATTGAGATTTATTTGAATTCCCTTATCATCTGTAAGACGAATTCTCATACGTTTAATATTTACAGGACCAAAGTATGTCCTGTTATTGTTTTTTAATGTTTCATCATTAGATAACATATATTGAAATGTGCTTGTTGAAGGTAAACTCTTATATGCATCACCATCATCAGCAGATAACCATCCAACTCCTGAATTGTTAACAGTTTGATTACGAATAACTGGTATCCTTGCTAAAATGTCAGTTGCTGGTGGAGGTGTCGAATAAGTATTTGTTGTTGCTACTCGATTAGATAATATCTCATTAATTGTATGGATTTGCGCCAATGTTAATTTTCTAGTAGGATCATCGGTTACACTTTTAACCTCTCCTGGTGCCCATTCTCTATTGTTAGGTGCGATTGTTCCAACGTCTGCACCACTTAAGTCATAGTTATAGTACTCAGGTAAATTTATTTGATCTTTTTTTTGAGCGCTTGCCGCATTAACTATACCCTGGCTTTGTCTATTCTGGTTAAAATCATCTAGTAAAATAAATATATACTTTGGACCAGTAATATCGATTGGTGCGTCGCTTATATATGCAGGATAAGGAACATTATCGAATATTTTCGTTGTTATTGTAGATGGAGTATACGTTTCTTTTCGAAATCCAAGCATCCATCCTAGATTGTGGTTTGTTTTTGAATTAGCAAACGGCGCTGTTTCACTAGATGGATTGGTATCTCTTATTGATTCTGCAGACTTATTAGATAATCCTCCTTGTCCCAAACCGAAAAACATAATCGTAAAATTTCGCGATGCTTTGCTATAAAAGTAACATTTTCCCGTTCCTATTTCATAACCGCATCGAATTTCCGAAACTCCATCTTGCTCTGTAATTGGATAATATTGCGCTGTTTGTTCTAATTTATAGTTAATTGTTGAAATAACACCACTTAAATCGTAGTAACTATCAGGTATACTGATAACTGCAAAACTAGGATCTGTAGTTGATGTACGATATTGGGCTCCACCATTATCACCCCAAATTAAAAAAGTGGATGTTCCATATTCATAATTAATATTATGCCATGATAGGGGTAACTCGATTGATTGCATTTGTAACTCAATTACATTTGTAAGTGTATCTGACAAACTAAATGTAAAATCAGTTGAAGTTTTCGTCAAATCATCTCGAAACTGACTATCTACATTTATCAGACGATATGTAAGATTCTCAAATCTTGGATTCATCTCGCCCTGAATAACAGGAACGTTGTAGTTGTTTTGAACTCCTATCTTTTGCTGACGACCTATTACGTGCGTTCCATCATCCAAATATTCTACATTATTTACACGTGACGTATATTTGTCTGAATCCTCTGGACGTAATGGGAATTGTTCTTTTAAAAATTTATTCACAGTTTCTTGTTTCTTTTCAAGGTTCTTATCGTCAAAGTTATCCTTAATTAAATTTTCAATTAAAGCATTTTTTATGTTTTCCATAAACATAGTTAATTCAGGTCTATTTTCGTTTTCGAATTTTTCTTTCCATTCAGCGACCTTTTCTTGAATATCCTCTTTCGTCGATGTTTCTTGGTCTAGTTCTATTATTTTATATAATTCTTCTGCTGTATAATGCTCGACATTATAATCCATCCTGTATATATCCTATAAATATTATTTAATTCCATATTTTTCTTGAAACATTGTAGCGCAATAATCTTTGATGTTTTTTTCAAATTGTCTGTTGAAAATGTGTTGGTATTTTTGAGACATACACGTAATGCTATCACCTCTCTTAAAATTTGTCCTTCCTTTAAACATCATTGTTTCCAAGAATTGTATTTTGTCTTCTCCATATTTCAGCATTTCATCTCGTGATAGGTGATATTCTCCTCTATAAATGTAGCGATTATAATTTCCTTCCGTATAGATTTTACGTCTCGTTGAAGTGTCAATCCAATTTTTAACTATTCCTATTCCAATTAATTTGTTTTGATCATTATTCATTTCAAATATAATTGCAGATGAATTAATAGGAACAGTTGCCGGTATTCTCCTAGGTGTTCCATAAATACACCCAGTTAATTGTTTTTTTTGCATATAATCTTTATTTTGTTGATATGTTTCATTTGTAAAACGAGTGCAACCTATATGGTATTGGGCCATGTTAATATGTTATTCATAATAAAATGATAAATTATGTTCAATTTTTACTCAAAACTAGTGCCTACATAGTTTTCTGGTTTAATTTTATGTAACTCTTCTTTAATTTCATCTGAAACTTCAAGATTTTCAACAAAATGATATAAATCTTCGTATGTTATTTGTTTATTGTTTCGTGATAAATTTTTCATTAATTCATATGCATTTGAAAAGCCATGTTTCCGTAATATTGTTTGATATCCTTCTACAATAACACAGCAATTTTTTTCAAGTTCTTCTTTAATTACAAGAGTGTTTGGAACAATTTTTTTCAGTCCGGCATCAATAGACTTCAGTGCAACTAACGTATAACCAAAAGCCATACCAACATTTCTAATGACAGTTGAGTCGGTCAAATCGCGTTGAAGACGTGATTGTGGTAGTTTTTCAGAAAAGAATCCAAATAGTGCATTGGCCAACCCAAGATTTCCTTCTGCATTTTCAAAATTTATTGGATTTACTTTATGGGGCATTGTCGATGAACCAGTTTCAGTTGATACTATTTTTTGCGAGAGATAGTTCATAGAAATATATAACCAGATGTCTACACAAAAATCCTTCAAAATTACATTTATTCTTGAAAAAGTGTTAAACAACTTTGACGCATTGTCATATTGATCAATTTGGGTGG
>MDTA01005419.1_pt1 | contig 10544 bp, 10 predicted proteins | sample 811151 | NCBI WGS metagenome assembly MDTA01 (sample SAMN05326648, study PRJNA326480) | marine metagenome | isolation source: seawater | place: Indian Ocean: South | collected 2010 | reverse complement strand
TCAAAAAAGTTGAATTTATTGAGATGGATATAAGAAAAAATAATAAAAAAATACTTGTAACCAATAAGACAGGATTAATTCATTTAGCTTGGGAAGGTCTACCTAATTACGACTCCAAAATTCATTTGGAAAATTATAATTTTAGTTATGAATTTATTAAATCTTTGGTAGCAAAAGGACTTAAACAGGTTTTAATAACTGGGACTTGTTTTGAATATGGACTAAAGAATGGATTAAAAAAATCAAACATGAAAACTTATCCACATAATAATTATAGCTATAGCAAGGACCTTTTGCGGAAACATGTACATAAACTAAGAAAAAAATTTTTATTTAGTTTCCAGTGGGCACGTCTATTCTATTTTTATGGGAAAGGCCAAAATGAAAATTCATTGTTGCCACAGTTAGAAAAAGCAATAAAGAAAAAAGATAAAATTTTCAATATGAGTATGGGGATGCAAATTAGGGATTATTTAAATGTAACAGAAGTTGTGCAACAAATTATAAGTCTATATTCAAGTCAAAAAGCAGGAGTTTTTAATATTTGTAGTGGAAAACCAATAACAATTAAAAAATTAATAAAAAATAAAATTAAAGAAAAAAATTCAAAAATTAAACTGAATTTAGGATATTATCCTTATAATGACTATGAACCAATGAGTTTTTGGGGTGAAAAAGATATAGATAGATGGACGAAATAATATTTTAAAATTAAAAATAATATGAGTGATGAAATAAAATTTAAAAAAAAAATTAAAAGAGAAATATTTATACAAAAAAAAAATAAACTTCTTAAGTCTTTATCAAAAAAATGGTTAAAAGAGTCTGTTAAAACAAACTATTCATATCATTTTGAATGGCTTGGGAGACCAATAATTCAATATCCTCAAGACATAATTGCCATGCAGGAGATTATATGGAACATCAAGCCCGATTTAATAATTGAAACAGGAATAGCTAGAGGTGGGTCTATAATATTTTATGCTAGTATTTTAAACTTAATTTCTAAATGTGGAGGACCAACTAACTCAAAAATAATAGGTATTGATATTGATATTAGAAAACATAATAAAAAAGCCATAATATCACATCCAATGTCAAAAAATATTGAGATGATTGAAGGTTCTAGCATTAGTAAAATTGTTTTTGAAAAAGTAAAGAAGAAAGCAAAAAAAGCAAAAAAAGTAATAGTTTTACTTGATAGCAATCATACTCATGATCATGTTCTAGACGAATTAAGATTGTATGGCCCACTTGTCAGTGAAAATAGTTATTTAGTAGTTTTTGATACGTTGATAGAAAATATGCCAAAAAATTTTTATAATAACCGACCATGGTCGAAAGGTAATAATCCTAAAACAGCAATTTCTAAATATCTAGAAGAGATTAAAATATACAAATATATTGATATACACGGTAAAAAGTTAAAATTTAAAATTAACGATAATATTGATAACAAATTATTAATTTCTGTATCAACGGGGGGATTCTTAAAAAGAGAAAAAAATAAAATTAAAATATAATTTTTTTACTTTCCTTTATTTGTCTTAATAAATTTAAACCTTCATTGAATGAACAAATATTTTTGAAATTATTTCTTAGTATTTTAGAATACATATATTTTGTAGTTTTCATTTGAGAATACTTTTCTAATTGGAATGATTTTGTTTTATTTTTAGTTATTATTTTTATATTAGAATTTAATAAATCTATATAAATTTGTTTTCCATTATTACTGCAAATTGTTAAAGACCTTTTAGGTAATTTATTAAAGTAAGTTAATTTTATTTTTACAAGAGAGTTTTTTTTAATTGATCCAAAAATTAAAGCAATATCTTCTGATAAGATATTTAGTTTTGAAATTCTATTTTTATATATTTTTGTAATTTTAAAACTTTTAAACAACCAATTTATATAATCTATTTCATGACTCATATCTAGTAATACACCACCACCTTTAGCTGCGAACGCACTGTAATTTTTTTTATAATCAACACCTTTTCTCCAGTTAGGTAAATAACTTGAAGATTCCGCTTCAATATAAAAAACTTTATCCAAATTAACTTTTTTTTTTACATACTGTAAGCATTTATTAAATCTAAAATTATAAGTAATAAAAAATTTGTTTTTTTTCGGAGTAAACTTTAAAAATTTATGAAAAAGTGGTTTTTCGCAGAGAATAATTTTATTATTGAATTTTTTTTCTAGAAATTTACAAACTGAATAATGTTTGTATGTTTCATTGGCTATTACAATAATATCTGGATTTAAATTATCTATTTTTTTTATAAAATAAAGTTTACTGTACGGTTTAATTCTTTGATTTGTAAGTATATATATTTTATTAATTTTTTTTGATAAACTAAGTATTTTTGAATGTCTTTTACCTGCAGACCCATAACCTATTATTAAAACATTCATATACTTTTAGGTGATTGGTGCTTTTTTTGACCTTGGGTTATAGATTTGCCATTTCCTCAAAAAATATTCTATTAATGGATAATATAGAATTGAAGAAACTAAATAATTAGGAAGGTTTGATTTATTTTCTAAAAGTATTTTTTTTATAATTCTTGTCATTTTAATACTTGTAGGTTCGTTTTTAAAAATTTTTTTTTTTTTATTATATTTTAGCTCAAAAACATCAATTTTTTCTTTGACTAAAAAATTTTTTTTACCATTTTTAATTGAAATTTTTAAATTTTTTGGCAACGAATTTTTTTTTGATGACAAACATAACTTATGGATACCAAATTTTAATTCTAGTTTACCATTTTCCAATTCTCTAAAACCATTCCTTTTTGAATGGATCCATTTCAAATTAGACTTTTCTTTAATTGTATATGAATACTCATCACAAAGAAAATTGAATAAATCAATAAAATGAAGGCTGTTGCAACAAATACCCCAATTATTTCCTTCAACATTCATTAGTAATTTATTTTTAATATCTAAGTTAGACTTAATAAACTTATAAACTTTTAAAATTCTTCTATCTGTATTAACCCAAATATTTTTTTTATCCTTTAAGATAATATTTAATTTTAATAGCTCCTTAGGGCTTTGAGTTAAAGGTTTTTCTAATATTAAATTTTTAAAATTTGATTGTTTTGTTAATTCTTTTAATAATTTATCTCTATTTTGACATGTTGTTGAAATTATACATAGATCGACTTTTTTTGGAATAAATTTGATATTATTTGACTTTGTAATTATTTTTTTCTTTAAATTATTTTGTCCTGATTGAATTTTAATTTTTTTATCAATTATAAAAAGTTTTATATTAGGTAGTTGAATTCTATTTATTGCCTGTAAATATCTAATCCCAATTGATCCAAAGCCAATTATTGCAATTTTATACATACATTTTGTTTATTAATTTAACTGTTTTAAAATAATCATTTAAATTTACTAGCTTGTGTTTTTTATTGCTAAGCATATTCAAAAAATTGGATATTTGGCGATACAATCCTGGTTTGAATTTCAGATCAATTTTTTCTTTGTCGTGCATTATCCTTACTCTTTTTCCTTTTATTATTTTCTCTTGAACTAAGTTTTCTAAAGGTTTCATTTCTATACTGTGGTCTTTTTGAATAACATTAACTGACCAAGAACCGGGCGAATTCCAGTTGCAATGATACAATACTTCATCTTTACTAGAAAAAATTAATCTAGTGAGATTTTCTGAAAAATTATTGTCTTTAAATTTTTTTATTTTTTCTACTTTGTCTAACTTCCCTCTTGCATAAATATTTATATAATCGATTAAATGAACTGAATTCCAATACATCAAGTTTTTATTATAGAGTTTTGATTTTGAATTTTGTAATTCTTGATCTCTGATTGATATTAATCTTTTTCCTTTGTTTTTGCTGATTAAATAACCTGCCTTAAGATTGCTGCTATAAAATCTTCTATTTAAAGCAACATAAAAATGTTTATTTTTAATTTTTGAAACAATCTTTTTTGTTTGTTCATAATTTATACCTACTGGTTTTTCACACAAAATCTTATATTTAGGTATTTCTAAATTATTTAAGATATAATTAGTCGACTCTGCGTTTACTGCGATTATCAAAGCATCGATTTGCCTATCATTCTTTAAATCATTTAATGACTTATAGAGTTTTTTAATTTTAAATTTATTTTTCAAAATTCTTGACTTGGATATGGTTCTTGAAAAAATGCCTTCGCAATATACCTTTTTATTAACTAAAACTTTTAAATACTCTTCAGCCATATAGCCCGCTCCTATAATGGCTATTTTAAATCTATTTTTCATCATACTATCGAATAGCCACCATCAATCACGATATTAGAACCAGTTATATATGATGAAGCAGATGAAGAGAGGAAAATTACTGATGCAGGAATTTCTTGAGGCATACCCATTCGCTTCAAAGGTACTTTTAAATTAAATTTTTTTATAAAAAACTTATCTTGTTTTTTTTTACTACCTTTGATATGACCCTTTATTCCACCAATCACTAGATTATTTACTCTTATGTTATATTTTCCATAATAAGATGCCATCTGTTTTGTGAAATGAATAGTTGAACTTTTAATTATTCCATAGGTCATATTTTCATCAACATTCGTATTTTTATATAGATTAGTATCTTGTGCTACTAAACCGTACATAGAGCTTAATTGTATGATACTCCCTTTAATACTTTTTTTTTTCATTTGATCAGCAATAGTTTTTGCAATCCATATGTAGCTGTTAAGATGTATCTCTATATTTTTTTTGTAAGAATTGAATTTGACATCTTTAAATGTATTTTTTTTCCAATCACTTGAAGCCGGATAAGAGGCATTAATAAATACATTTGGGCACTTGTTTTTTTTTATATAATTTAAAAAAAAGTTTTTGATATTTTTTTCATCTGAGCAGTTGAATTTAACATATTTTGTGGATCCTGTATTAATCTTATTTTTTATATCTAAATCAAACACTTTAATCGAAGCTCCATACTCATCTAATGCTTTAACAATTTGTGATCCAATTAAACCACAGCCACCTACAACAAAAACCTCATACCCCTTTAAATTAAATAAATTTTTATAATTATTTTTCATTTTCCAAAAAATTCTACCAGTTTAAAATCAGATAAGCTATCAATATCAATAGACCTTTCATATGGCATTTCGTAAAAAAAAGTTTTTTTACAAAATGGTCCTCTTTGTTTAAAACATGCTTCTCTTTTCCAAAAATAAATTGATGCATTAAGTTCGTATACCAAAGGAGCATCTTGCGTTCTCACAAAAAATTTTTTTGGAGTAATGACTAATTTGATTGAATTCTTTCCAACTTTTTGGATCATATTAAAAAATGGGTTTTTTCTTGCTTTATTTCCCGATATCAACATATCTTGATTTGAATTTTTAAATTTTTTGAAAGCATTTTTTATGTCACTAGTTTTTCTTAATGGTGATGTAACATCCAAGTCGCAAATAAAATCAAATTTACATTTAAATTTTTTCTCTGCCTCTATAATTGCATGCCTAATTACCGGCATTTTTGCTGCTTTATCATTTGAAAGTTTTGCGGGTCTTATGAACCATGCTTGGGCACCAAATTTTAACGCCATCTTTTTTAATCTAAGAGAGTCTGTAGAAAATACAATCTTATCGAAAATTTTTGAATTTATTGCTTGTTTGATAGTATGGTAAATTAAAGGTTTACCAAACAGATTTTTGTAATTTTTATTCTTTAACCTCTTAGATCCACCTCTTGCACATAAGACACATAGAACTCTTTGTTTGTTCATATAAATTTATACTATTTTTAAGTAAAGTTTGACAATTTTTTTTAACATAAAATTTCTCTACAAATTTTAAATTTAATAAATAATGATTTAATCAAAGTTACAAAAATATTATATCTTTCTATGATTAAACCGTCTAGCTATATTAAATATGTAATAAGAATAATTTAATAAATTAAATTTTTATAAATTATTTATTTTTTTTTGAAATCTATTTTATTTCCAATATCTATCCAATTTTCATAAATTGGATAACAAAATACTTTTTTTCTTTTTTTTAATTGATGTATTATGTAATCATTCATCATTAATTTTTTATTCTTTATATTTTTTTTTATAATATTCTCATTTATGACATAAACTCCAGCATTAACTAAATGATAAATTTTTGGTTTTTCTATTATCGATTTTACTTTTTCCCGACTTTGTAAAATTTCTCCATAAGGCATTTCAAAAACTTTATTTTTACCACAAATTGTAATATCAGCTTTTTTTTTGTTGTGATAATTTACAAGATTATTGTAATCAATATCTGAGATTAAATCTGAGTTGGTAACAATAATAGGAAATATAGTTTTTTTAAAATTGACAAGAGATAGAGAGCCAGCTGTACCTAAATATTTTTTCTCATTAATATAATTAATTTTTACTTTATATCTTTTACCATTACCTAGATATTTTTTTATCTTATGACCTAGGTAATTCACGGATATTATAAAATCTTTAAATCCTTGTTTTGCAAAGTTTATTATAATTTTTTCTATAATTGGTATTCCTTTAATTTTTAAAAGTGGCTTTGGTATTTTTTGAGTTAATGGCAATAATCTTGTTCCTTTACCACCCGCCATTAAAAAAACTGTATTTTTTTTGGCTTGGATATATTTTTTATTAAATTCTAAATCAACAATTTGTTTTTTTTTATTTACAACTGGTATACATATCAAGTCTTTCAAAGACTTATGATATTTACCATTTTTAATAAAATATTTTGGTTTATTAAACATGATTTTTTCAACAGATTGATTTAAATCAATTTTTTTTCTTATTGACCTTCTTAGATCACCACTAGATATAGATCCTATAAGTTTATTTTTTTTATCAACAACAAATAGTATTTTTATTTTAGATTTTGTTATTTGAGTAATAGCCTCAGAGATACTTTGATTTTTATAAATAATTGGAAATTTTTTTTTTAAATTGTACATTTTTTTAATTTGAAATCATTCCTTATTATTTTTTTTTCAATTTCTTTAGGGATTAACTCAAAATTTTTATTCAATTTATATGGATTCTTTTTAACTTTATAATTTTTTAGTTTTGTATTTATTTTGCTAATAATTAATTTCCTATCAGCTTTTACATCTACAACATTTTTTGGTTTTAGCCTTGATTTTTGCCTATTACCTATATTTAATGTCGGACAATTAAAGTAAATTGTTTCTTTAATTCCACTAGAAGAATTTCCCATGCAAAAACCTTTTTTGTTTTTACCTATATAATAGAGTAATGAGTGATAATTAGTTCGTCCTAAATGTTTTATAATTCTAAGATTATTAAATTTTTTTTTTATATTTTCTATTTTCTTAATAATATACTGATATCCTGGATCGAAATTAGGGTAAGTAATAATGATTTGATTATCAACAGACAAATATTCTAAAGCTTTAAAAACCTCATCAACATCTTTTCTTTTATCATTTCCATCTTGCACAACCGGGTGAAAAGTAAATAATATTAATGGTTTTTTTGGGTTAATTGAAAATTTTTTCTCTATATCTTTTTTATTAAATTTTTGTTTTTTCATAGTATAAAAAGGAGAATAACCAACATTATAACATCGCCATTTTTCTTCTCCCATTTTTATTAGCCTTCTAAAAGATTGTTTATTTGAAGTCACATGAAAATTCGAAATTTTTGAAATTGCATGTCTAATATTATCATCTAATGCACCTCCCTCAGTTATATCACCACCCTCGTAGTGAATAATTGGTATTTTTCTTAAATATGATGAGATCGCAAATGCAAATGTTTCAAATCTATCACTTGATAAAAAAACTAAATCTATTTTTTTTCTCTTTAAAAATATGTTAGCTTTCATTTGTACTTTGGCAAAATAGTCTGATGTATTATTTAATGTATCAGTTTTAAGTGGTAGATTAATTTTAGTGTAATTTATTTTATCTCTTTTAATTTCTTTAAAAGATGAGCCAAACTTTTTTGAAAAATGAGAGCCAGCAACAACAAGTTCTACGCTAAATTTTTTGTATCTAGAAAAAATTTTTATAAATGGATAAATAAGTCCATATTCAGCTCTATTAGCAGAAAAGAAAATTATTTTAATTTTATTCATGATGCTTAATTAGAATTAAAATGAATTTTCTTAATTTGTGTATTTTTTTTTACTTTAGATTTAATTTTTTTTCCTATTAAAGAATAATATTTTTCAGCTGCATAATCTCCATTTCCAGGCCTTCTAACCCAAATATTATTTTTATTTAAAATAGTTCCTTTTTGGAGATCTTTATTAGCTACAACTGAAGCAAAAGCAAAATTAGCAGTCTTCTTCTCTCTTTTGATGGGTTTAATTCCACCTGGTATGGCCTTGTAAATTAAATTTACTCCTTTTATCAATTCCATCATTTGTTTAGTATTTACAGATGCAGAAACATCTGGCCCTCTTCTTGAGCTATCATCGATGAAATGTTTCTCAATTATAGAAGCTCCCATGGCAATAGCTGCGTAAGATGTATAATTATCTCCTGTGTGATCTGACAAACCTATTACAGTATTAGGAAAAATTTTTTTTAATTCTGTCAAGGCATTTAAACGAACTTGATTATGTAGGGTTGGATATAGATTTGTTGTATGAAGAATTGCGTATTGAACACCCCTTTTTTTTAATATTTTTACTGCTTTTTTTATAGAACTAACATCATTCATTCCTGTACTAATTATAACGGGCTTACCAAAAGATGATATATAATCGACTAAAGGGTAATTATTGCATTCACCACTTCCAATTTTAAAAGCTTTTACATTAAATTTGACCAACCTGTCTACAGCTTTTTTTGAAAAGGGTGTACTTAAAAAAAGAGCTCCTTTTTTTTCAACATATTTTTTTAAATTTAATTCCTCGAGCTCATTCAATGAACATTCCTCAATTAATTGATAAATATTTTTATTTGCATTAATTGGGATAATTTTTCTTGCTTCTAAACTCATTTCATCTTCAGGTATATGTGTTTGATGTTTTATTATTTCTGCCCCTGCTTTAATAGCACTATCAACAATTTTTTTTGCCAATTTTAGGCTTCCATTATGATTGATCCCAAGCTCAAATATAACTAAAGGCCGAAAGTTTGGTCCTATTTTTCTAGTACCAATTTTTATGAAATTAATCTTTCTCATTAAATGTTATAATTTTTTATATTTGTGTATTTTTTAAGATTCTCTTCTTTTTCAAACCAATAATATGTTTCTTTTAAAGCTTTTTTAAATCCATCTGAGTTTTTGTATTTTGGAGACCATTTATTACTTTTAAATATTTTTTTATTTGAGCCTCTTAAATCGATAACATCCGCCGATCTTAATCTTTCTTTAGAAACTAAAATTCTAGGTTTTTTTTTTGTAATATTAATTAAATTATTAATAATTTTTTTTATTGAAACTGATGCACCAGTGCAAATATTATATACTTCACCTGGTTTGCATGATTTTTTTAATAAACTTATAAGACCAGTAATTGTATCCGAAATATAAACAAAATCTCTGCTAGTATTTAAATTTCCAATTTTAATAGAATCTTTATTAGTTTTTATTGAAATGAATTGAGTGATTAATGTGGGAATTACAGCCCTAAGAGACTGTCTCGGTCCGAAAGTGTTAAATGGTCTTGCAATAACAATCGGTAATCCAGTAGCTTTTTGCATTGATATAGCCAGATTGTCAGATGCAATTTTTGTCGCTGCATAAGGTGACTCTGAAACAGTAATTGTTTCCTCAGTTAAAATATTTTTGTCTTTAATTATGTTGTTTCCATAAACCTCGCTAGAAGAAATTTGAATTATTTTTTTTATTTTTTTTTTATTTAAAGTTGATGCTCTAAAAATATTTAAGGCTCCTAAGATATTTGTTTCAATGAATGTTTGTGGATTTTGAAAAGAATAAGGAACTGAAATACTTGCTGCTAAATTAAAAACGTAATCACAATTTTTTATAGCATTTTTAACAGAGTCGAAATCTGTGACGTCTCCATAAATTATATCTAAGTTCTTATTTTTAATATTTTCTAGCCAGCCAATGTTTTGTTTGGAATTATATCTAACCAACGCGCGAACTTTATAATTTTTTTTTAATAGTCCTTCGCAAAGATGTGATCCGATAAAACCTGCAGCTCCAGTAACTAAAACTTTCATTATTGAAAAATAGTATATATCTTAATTAATTAGGATTGTATTTATTAAAAGTTCATTAATACATTATTTAGAACTAAAAGTAATTTTTTATAACTAAATTACGGGTTTATTTTATAATTTAGTAAATCAAAATATCAAAGTAAGTAAAAATTTTTTTCAGTGCATAAATTAAGCCAATTGAGCTATTAGTACTGGTCAGCTACACACATTACTGTGCTTCCACACCCAGCCTATCAACGTGGTGGTCTACCACGGCTCTATGGGAAGAACTTGTTTTGAGGTGAGTTTCCCGCTTAGATGCTTTCAGCAGTTATCTCGTCCATACTTAGCTACCCGGCACTGCAGCTGGCGCTACAACCGG
>MDTA01227739.1_pt1 | contig 10545 bp, 13 predicted proteins | sample 811151 | NCBI WGS metagenome assembly MDTA01 (sample SAMN05326648, study PRJNA326480) | marine metagenome | isolation source: seawater | place: Indian Ocean: South | collected 2010 | reverse complement strand
TCAAAACATTTTTTTTTATCTTTAGCATTAAGAATTTTTAAAGGTCTAGCTGAGCATGTCAATGTATTTCCAATTGCAACACCAATGCGCCTTTCCCCGTAATCAAATGCTATGAAAGTAACAATCTTTTTATCCAAAATAAAGAAATTTATTTTTCAAGACTATTTCAAGCATGGCCGGCAATACCAGACAGATTAGAAGGATCAAAACCCAAAATTTTGAATGCTGCAGAAAATTTTTCTTCAGCTGGCACATCAAAGATAAGCTCATTATCAATTATAGGAATAGTAAGCCAAGAATTTTTAATGAGTTCAGTATCCAATTGACCTGGACCCCAACCAGAATACCCTAGTGAGACATGGAATTTTAGAGGGCCTCTGCCCTCAGCAGTTGCTTCCAAAATATCACGAGAAGATGTTAAAGCTAATTTATCAGAAATCCTTAAACTTGAATTCCACGATCCAACTGGTTCATGCAAAACAAAGCCTCTGTCAGGCTGAATAGGTCCGCCCAGAAAAACAGGATCAATATGAGAATGATTATTTTTTGTAGTAATATCAATCTTAGAAAACAAAGACATTAGATCGATCTCAGCTAATTTATTAATTACAAGCCCCATAGCCCCTTTATTACTGTGCTCTGCAACATAAATTACTGAACCAGAAAAGTACGGATCAAGAAGCCCAGGCATGGCAACCAACAAATGATGTGTTACTGAATTGAAATTATCTACTTTTTCATTCATATTAATTTATGATTTTACTTTAATAACTAAGTTGAGAAAATGCTTAATATTAAAAAATATGAATTTTAATTCAGAAAATTGTTCTTTAGTATGGTTGAGAAGAGATCTTAGATTGGACGATAACATGGCAATCTCCAAAGCAATATCTTTAAATACACCATTTTCTATTTGCTTTGTATTTGACCGGGAAATATTGGACAAAATTAGCGAAAACTCATACTCAACAAGGGACTCTAATAATAACATTTTGGATAGAAGACTATTTTTTATACATAAATCCTTAGAGGAAATTGATTCAAAACTAAAAAAACTAGGCTCATCGTTAATTGTATTTCATGGATATTCTACTATCTCAATTCCAAAATTAATAAAAAAATATCGGTTTAAAAATTTAATATGTTCCTCAGATTATGAACCACTCGCAATTAAAAGAGATAATACAATTAAGAGCATTATTGAGAAAGATGGAGTAAACTTTTTTTCTGTAAAAGATCAATGTATTTTTGAAAAAAAAGAGATAATGTCTAATTCCAAGAAGCCATATACAGTTTTTACCCCTTACAAAAAAAAATGGCTTGAAAACTTTGATTCATCAATGATTTCAAATGACTATTCCCCTGCACAAATAAAAGAAAAGATAATAAAAAACGACTTTAATTTTGAATACCAGTTGCCTCCTCTATCTAAAGTTGGCTTTTCTGAAAAATGTTATTTCCCAAAAAGAATAAAAATAGGATGTGAAGGTGCTTCGGACCATTTAAGAGAATTTTTAACAAAAATTGATGCTTATAAAATTGATAGAGATATCCCCAACCTTTCAGGTACATCATACTTATCAATCCACTTGCGATTTGGCAATATCTCAATAAGAGAAATATTAAGGCAAATATTATACAAAATAAAAAAAATTTCTGATTTATCATTAGGAGCCCAATGTTGGTTATCAGAATTAATTTGGCGAGAGTTTTACATGCAAATACTTTTCAATTTCCCTTACGTGACTGAGGGTTGTTTTAAACGCGAATATGACTTTTTAATTTGGGAAAAATCCAAATCTTTATTAAATAGTTGGATTGAAGGTCAAACTGGGTTTCCAATAATTGACGCTGGTATGAGACAACTCAACAAAACGGGTTATATGCATAATCGGCTTAGAATGCTCTGCGCTTCGTTTTTAACCAAAGACTATGGTATTGATTGGAAAGAGGGGGAAAATTACTTTGCCATCAAACTAAATGATTATGATCTTTCAGCTAATAATGGTGGTTGGCAGTGGGCTGCCTCGACTGGTTGCGATGCGCAACCCTACTTTCGTATTTTCAATCCGGTCACACAAAGCAAAAGATTTGATCCAAACGGGGATTTTATAAAAAAGTTTATTCCTGAATTAAGCGGGTTGGATTCTAAGACTATTCATGAACCATGGCTTGCGCCAACTGATGTTCTTGAGAACGCTGGAATTATTTTAGGAAAAAACTATCCCAATCCACTTATTGATCACTCCTCTGCCAGATTGAAATCACTTGAAAGATTTAAAAAAATTAAATTTCAATCATCTCAAAATCAGCCTTTTGGGCTCCACACTCCGGACAACTCCAAGTTATAGGTATGTCCTCCCATTTTGTACCAGGTGGAATTCCCTCATCTGGCAATCCCTCAGACTCGTCGTAAACCCAACCACATATCAAACACATATACTTTTTCATAATTTTTTTTGAATCTATGATTAATGAAAAAAACAAACTTATCACTACAACTACAAATTTAACAAATTGGTAGATAATATGAAATAAATACAAAATTTATTAATATACTCACGAAAATTAATACAAAATCGTTCAGATTTTTTTAGGGTTAAATATGCAAACAACTAATAAAAGCAAGTACTCTTTTTCGGAAGCACAAAAATATATTCCGGGTGGTGTCAATTCTCCTGTCAGAGCATTTGGAGCAGTTGGTGGAATTCCAAGATTTTTGAGGAAAGCAAAGGGTCCTTATCTATATGACATTGATGGAAATGAGTATGTTGATACTATTTGTTCTTGGGGTCCTGCGATTGTTGGACATTCGCACTCTGAGGTAGTTGAAGCCATTAACAAGGCAACCTTAAACGGACTGTCTTTTGGTGCGCCAACACAGGGTGAAACTGAACTTGCAAAATCAATATGTAGTTTTATCCCCTCAATAGAAATGTTGAGACTAACATCCTCAGGGACTGAAGCAACAATGTCTGCAATTAGACTAGCAAGGGGGGTAACAAAACGAACAAAAATTGTAAAATTCGAAGGATGTTATCACGGGCATGTCGATAGCCTTCTCGTTAAAGCAGGGTCTGGTTTGTTAACTACAGGTAACCCCACTTCAGATGGAATTCCACAATCTTTTGCTAGTGAGACTATAGTATTACCCTATAACGATGAAATCGCGGTTACAAACTGTTTTAAGGAACATAAAAACTCGATTGCAGGTGTAATAATTGAACCCTTTGCAGGCAACATGAACCTCGTAAAGCCGAATATAAGTTTTTTAAAAGTACTTAGAGAAGAATGTGATACTGCGGGATCAATTTTAATTTTTGACGAGGTTATGACTGGGTTTAGAGTTGATCTTCATGGTGCACAAGGATTATTGAAGGTCAAACCAGACATAACTACCCTTGGCAAAGTTATTGGTGGTGGTCTACCAATGGGAGCCTTTGGTGGGAAAAAAGAGATAATGGAACATATCTCCCCTCTTGGTAATGTTTATCATGCTGGTACATTATCCGGTAATCCGATTGCCGTTGCAGCTGGTATTGCCACACTCAAAATTATTTCTAAAGATGGTTTCTTTTCAGAAATTAGTGAAAAAACTTCATATTTTGTAAATAGCTTGGAAAATATTGCCAAAAAATATGGCTACATAAAATTTTGCTCAGATAGTGTTGGCGGAATGTTCGGAATATATTTTAGAGAAACAATACCCAAAAACTTTAAAGAGATAAATGAATGCAACACAAATGACTTTAATAAATTTTTTCACTTTATGCTTGAAGGTGGTGTTTATTTTGCTCCCTCACCATTCGAGGCAGGTTTCTTATCAATACAGCACGATGAAAAAAGTTTAGAAAAAGTAATTAAATGCGCAAAAAATTCATTCAGATTACTTAATGAAAATAAATTACCATAGAGAAATGTCCCGACTACGTTCTAAATCTTTTGGAAGATTTGCACCTACTCCATCTGGAGAATTACATTTTGGATCTTTGGTGACTGCTATGGCTAGCTTCATTGATGTTAAATCAGTGAAAGGGGTTTGGTGGTTAAGAATTGAAGATATTGACTCCACAAGATCGAAAGTTAATTCTTCAAAAATTATTTGCGATCAACTCTTAGATCACGGTCTTAATTGGAATTACTGGCCTGATGAAAAAGGGGGGGTAAATGGAGTTTTATTCCAAAGTAAAAGAAATTGGTATTATCAGGAAGCATTCCATAAGTTGGTAAATAACTCAAAAATATATGGTTGTAGTTGTAGCCGAAAAGAAATCAAAGCACTTTTCGTTCAAGGAAAAACACAAAAGCTATTAAATGGAGAAATTTCTTACCCTGGTATATGTAAAAAAAAAACCTCACTTGGAATGTTAAAAATCTCTCACTAAGATTTAAGTCTATAAATAATGACGATTTTTTAATTATGAGAAAAGATAAAATTTGGTCATATGCGTTTGTGAGCGTTATTGATGACTACCAACAGAGTGTAACCAGAATCGTTAGGGGCTATGATTTAAAACCAACCACAAATAGAAATAGAATTTTACAGACAGCGTTTGGTTTTAATTATCCTAAAATAATTCATGTTCCTTTAGTTGTTGATGAGCATGGACAAAAATTAGCAAAATATAATAATTCATTCCCTCTTAGATCTGGAATTCATGTAGAGAAACAAACCAAGCTTGCATGGTCATTTCTAAGAGAAAATATGCCCGTTAAGTGGATAGAGAGAGTTACTGAATTTACTGAAAACTACTTCTTTTGATTATTTTTGGAATTTTGTTAGTAGTATAGGCAAAACTTTATTTTTTTTGGTTTTGATGGTTTTTCCAAAAGAGGAATTTTTTTCTGTTACAGCTGTGAGATTGTTTTTAGAGTCTTTTTTTTGTTTATCTATTTTCTTATTCTCTTCCAAAACTAGATTTTCAATCTTAATTTTATTTTTAGTTAATTTTTCTATCTCAAGAATTTTTTCTTTATCCTCATCTGTCATTAACGAAATTGCAACACCTAAAGAACCTGCTCTCCCCGTTCTTCCAATTCTGTGTATATAATCTTCAGCAATAAAAGGTATATCGAAGTTTACAACCACGGGCAACTGTTCAATATCAAGACCTCTTGCTGCAACATCAGTTGCAACCATAACTCTAATTTTCTTTTGTTTGAATTTTTCCAAAACACTCAACCTATCTAGTTGAGATTTGTTACCGTGGATTGAGTCAGCTAATGTATTTTTTTTAATTAAGAATTGTGCAAGTTTTGAGGCCTCAACTTTTGTATTGACAAAAACCAGTATCTGGAAGTCAGGGAATTTCTTAAGAATCTTTAGAAGCCTTTCACGCTTATTCTCATTATCCATAATTTTTAAAATCTTTTGATCAACAGTATTGGCAGTGGAATTACTGTTGGAGACTTGAATTAAATCGTAATTAGAACTAAGTATTGTCTTAGAGAAACTTCTAATTTCTTTTGAAAAGGTTGCTGAAAAAAATAGGCTTTGTCTAACAGCAGGAAGGACTTGAATGATTTTTTTTAAATCGGGAAGAAACCCCATATCTAGCATCCTGTCAGCTTCGTCAAGAACAAGAATGGACACCTGATCTAGATATAAGTTTTTTTGTTCGATATGATCTATAAGTCTTCCGGGAGTGGCGATCAAAATCTCAACACCCCGATTCAAGACATCAATTTGCTTATCAAAATTAGTTCCACCAAAAACAACCCCAACTCGTAAGCAGGTTTCACGTGTAAAGCTTTGAGCATTTTCAAAGATTTGATCTGCAAGCTCTCTTGTCGGGGCTAAAATAATTGATCTTAAAGGGTGTTTTGCTGGTGATGTACTGTTGTTTGCAAATGGATTTAATTTATGAACTATTGGTATAAGGAAGGCACCCGTTTTTCCAGTACCTGTCTGTGCAATACCTAAAACATCTTTACCCAGAATAATCTTTGGTATTGATTTTACTTGAATAGGTGTTGGTGAAGAAAACCCTTGGGCTGCAATTGCTTTTAAAATTTGAGTGGCAAGACCGAAAGATGAGAAGGACATTAAATGACTTTATTGAACATATGAGGAAAATATACTAGAAATGTCAAACGAGTTTAAAAAATATGTAAAGTGTAATTAATATAATACAAAACCAACCCAATAATTCGATATGCTTTGTAATATTCTTTTGTAATTTTTCACCTCCTACAGTAACAAATAATGCAACTAAAAAAAAGCGTAACCCTCTTCCAATGATAGATGCAAAAATAAACCCAAAAAAAGGCATAGCCATTGTTCCAGCAACGATGGTAAAAATTTTATATGGTATTGGGGTAAAACTTGCCAAGAAAATTATCCATATTCCCCATTCTTTGAACCACGTTTTAACCTCCACTACCTGCTTTTGATAGCCATAATCGACTAAAAGGTAACTGTATAAATCAAACACAAAAAAACCAATCCAATAAGCACAAACACCTCCCAACACAGAAAACAAAGTTGTTAGAAAAGCGTAATAAAATGATCTGTTTGGTAATGCTAAGCACATTGGCAACAAAAGTAAATCGGGTGGAATCGGAAAAAAAATAGCCTCAATAAAACTCGTTAAACACAAAGCACTTTTTGAGTGCTTATTTTTGGAATAAATTAATATTTTTTTATAAATGATTGAAAAAAACATTAATTATTCCGTATTTTCTTCGCATGAGAATAAATGCAATAAAAAAATAGACATCTTAAAATTTTCCCAACTCCTTAAAGATTTCGTCAATATTTTCGCAAACTATTATGTCTTCAAAATGTTTAGGTAATAAAAAATCTTCTCTAATCATTTTTCTAATAAAGCCCAGCAAATTGTCAAAATAATTTTCATAATTCATCATGATAGTAGTTTTATTATGTTCGCCAAGTTGTTTGGTTGTCCAAACTTCAAAAAATTCATCAAGAGTACCTATACCACCAGGAAGAATGAGAAAAATATCTGCTGAATTTATCATTAAAGATTTCCTTTGACTCATTGAATTTACAACAACTTGTTTGCTACAAAATGGTAATTTTTTTTCAAGTTGCAGTAATTCTTTTGTAATAATTCCTGTTACCCAAGAACCCGATTGATTAGCTGATCTGGCTGCCTCACCCATTAAACCAAATCCTCCACCTCCGTAGATGATTTCCCATTTATCTTTACCTAACCTTTGACCAAGTTCTCTAGTCATATTGGACCAATACAAATTCTTACCTGACTTTGAACCGCAAAAGATGCAAATTTTTTTTTTCATTAATACAATCAATCCCCAAGTTTTTTAATCCAAGATATCAATTCCGGCCCATTTTTCTAATGTTAATTTTCCTTTCAAATAGCAGAATATATTTAGTTTTGCGTTTGGTATCTTCCACTTTCTTGGTGAGTTTATTTCTTTTTTTAAGGCAATTCTATATAGTAAATCTAAAACTCCACCGTGCGTTATACAAAGTATCGTTTGTTTTTGTTCCAAACTATCCAAAACTTTAAGAAATTCAAAAATTCTTTGCTTTACATCAAAAAGGCTTTCTCCTGATTCAGGTCTATAAGTTGTCGTGGCAGATTTCTCCAAAATTTTTTTCTTTTGAATATTTTTTTTTAATTCATCAATCTTTTCACCCTCGAGAATTCCAAAATTACGCTCGGTTAACAAATTTGAACAGATTATTCCTTGATCGAATTTACGAGCAACCTTGTTAGCAGTTTCAATTGACCTTATTAGAGGACTAGAAAAAATAAGATTGATCCTCTCATTTTCTAATTTAACTGCCAGAGTTTCGGATTGATCAAACCCCTTGCAATTAAGAGGAACATCAGTTTGTCCTTGCAATATTCCTGACTTATTCCAGTCAGTTTCACCGTGTCTTACAAAAAGAAGCTTCATCTATTTTCAAAAAAGATTGCAATACTTGCCATTAATATTAAAAAAATTCCAATTCCCATATAAATTGTGAAAACCTCATTTAAGAAGATCGTACCCCATAGTGTTCCGAATGCAGGTACAACAAATGTGACAGTTGTTGCTTTCACAGGCCCAACAGACTTAATGAGATTAAAATACAACATCATAGCAACACCTGAACATACAATACCTAAGAAAATTATTGAAACTAATCCAAGTAGAGAAAATTTTAGTGTTGGCAAATCAATAAAAGTGAAGGGTATTAAAATCAATGTAGCAGATGCCAAACAAAATACTGATAGTGAAATTTCAGAAAAATTTTTACAATATTTTTTTGTAAGTACACCTGAGATTGCGTAACAAAAAGTAGCTACAAATGCCATAATGATAGCGAAAATATTTTTTAAACTCAGTGTGACTGGACCAAAACCTACGACAATCATTACTCCCAAAATACCTAAACTTGCTGAAAAAAAAGTTCTAAATTTAATTTTTTCTCCGAGCACCAAATAACTGAAAAATAGACTCCAAACCGGAACAAATGAATTAATCACTGCCAAATATCCTGATGGTAGATCTTGAGCAGCAAAACCAAAAAGAACAAAAGGGACTGCACTATTTAAACACCCCAGAAGTAAAAAAAAATATAAATTTATCTTAGGATTTTTTTTACTTTTAAAAATAAACAAAAAAGGCAATAAGCTTAAAAGGGCAAAAAAAACTCTCAAATCCGCGAGAAGAAATGGTCCAAAATCCTCTATTGCCAATCTTAAAAAAAGAAAGGAGGAACCCCAAATTGCTGAGAGAAGGATAAAAACAATAAAGGCCAAGTATTAGATTCGTTGTATTTTTAAATTTATGAATATCTATTTTGCTAAAAGTCTCAACTCGGTCCTTGTATATCTAGCAAGATTTCTATCTGGATCATTCCTTTTGATAGGAATTGTTAATCCTTTTATGAGCATTTCAACGCGCTCAGGGTTTCCAATTACCAAATATATAGGGAAATCTACAATTTTAATTCTAGTATTAGAATCAACCATAAACTCCTTGATTGTATCGTCTGCGTACCTAATCCAAAACCAAGTTTTTTCAACTGCATAGAGTTCTAAATCTGGAGTTTTGCTCTGACTCAAATCAGAAGACTGTGCATTATCTGAAATCATAATATCAGATGGGACAATCGAAGTAGTCTTGTCAACATCACCACTGTTACTGGCGATAGTTTTAGAATTGGTGGTGTATTTTTTTTTTATGTTGTCAAGAGATTTATCAACTTGCAAAGACTCAATTTCGTTTGAAAAATCATTTACATCTTTTACCTTACTATTTAACGAAATGTTAGATTGAGGATATTTGTTAGGGTTTACTTTAGACAACTTTTTTTCGTTATCAGAAAAACCAAAGACTATTACAGCAGAAATAATTACAAGTGAGATCAATACAAACAAAACTTTTTCGTTTTTTTCCTTTATTAGTTTAATTTCATCAGGGTCTAGAGTTAATTTTTTTCTTGTAATTACACTTTGACTAAATACCTTTTGAGGTAAAGAGCTAGAACTTCTCTTAGCTTTATCTTTGTTTGTAATGAATGTATCTTTTTTTTCTAATTTATTATTCCACTCGTCTTGGTTTGATTCATTTGTAATTCCAGTAACTCTATTTTCTAAATTTAGAATTTCATCATCAGAAAAAGAAAGTAACTTTGCATATCTTCTCATTAAATCTATATAAAATGGTGCACCGTAGAAAATACGAAGATCTCCGGATTCAATTGCATTTATATGGTGTCTAGTAGTTCTCAAATCTAAAATAAAGTCTTGACTAGTTTTTTGGGCACGCTCTCTAGCTTTTGCTAACTCTGTGCCTATTTCGTTAATTGAATCGTGATCTAGATCTTGAAAAGTTAAAGCCATCTTAAATAAAAGTAGTTAATATTCAGTATTGAACTATACTATCAAACAAAACTGATGTTTTACATTTTTAAAATACTTTACTTTGTGGGAAAACAATGGATTGTCAAATTAGATGGTTAGGTGATGAAACGATGTCGTTTGTGGTTGAAACAGGAAGTAAACATAGCTTTGTTATAGATAGCTCACCAGAGGGAGGGGGAAGAAACTTAGGACCCAGACCTATGGAAGTAATGTTATCAGGTGCAATCTCCTGCTCGGCATATGATGTAGTATCGTATCTGAAAAAAAATAACCAAGAAGTTTCTTCATGTGTAGTTTCAGTCACCTCTCAAAGAAGAAAAGAGGATCCGAAAGTATTTAAAAAAATTGAAATTTATTTTGAAATACGAGGTAAAAAAGTTGATGAAAAAGTAGTGGCAGATGCTATTAGGATGACAAAAGAAAAAAGTGGATCAGGCTACGAAACTATGAGTTACACAGCCAAAATAATAGATAAATATAAAGTTATTAAATTATAATTAGTAGATACTAACAACTTTATCTGATAATAAGGTCAGCCCTTCTATTAACGGAGTAGCCTGCTTCAGACTTAATATTATTTCTAGGTTTTTCTTCACCGTTGCTAATGGTTTCAATCCTGTTGGAAGCAATACCAACTACTTCCAGAGCAGAACTGACGGCATCGGCTCTTTTTTGACCCAGTGCTAGATTGTACTCTATA
>MDTA01104545.1_pt1 | contig 10545 bp, 10 predicted proteins | sample 811151 | NCBI WGS metagenome assembly MDTA01 (sample SAMN05326648, study PRJNA326480) | marine metagenome | isolation source: seawater | place: Indian Ocean: South | collected 2010 | reverse complement strand
TGCTTTCATTAGCAGTTCATCTGGGTTACACATAAAAGTCTCTCCAGTTCCCTTGATTGTGACTTTCACAGGTTCTTTTTTTTTGAATAATCCGAATACCATAATTCCCTCCGTATGAATATTTCAGTAATATTTAAGTGGTCACTATAACATAACTATTACAATCAAACATAGTTCTTTAGACCAAATAATGATTTTCTCGTGCCTTTCAGTGATAGAAATAAAAGAATACTTCTTGTACTGAAAAAGATAATGAACGCATACCAGATTGTGATGTAGGTTTCCTGTCCAATAAGGAATATACTCAACGCATAGCTCAACCCTGACAAGATCATTATGTTTCTCATTTTAGTATGTTGTAGAGCTCCAATAAGGATTCCATCTATACAAAATGCTATTGATCCAAAAATGACGACTAAAAAGAGGAAAATAATATTTTCACTCACTACTGTAATCACGTCACTATGGTTAGTGATCAAGCTGATGATATTAGTTGAGAAGAATAAAAATATTATTAGAAACGATATAAGTATACTGTAGATAAATTTGAAACTTGATTTTACAACTTGATCATACTTAGAAGGGTTTTTTTCACCAACAGAATTACCAATAAGAACCTCGCTAGCATGCGCGAAGGCATCAATACCATAGGAAAATATAAAAAAGAAATTCAATAAAATTGTATTAGCAGCTAATACTATCTCACCATAATTTGCACTCAAACTCATAAAACTGGCAAAGCAGGTCATTAATATAATAGATCTAATAAACATATTTCCATTAACAATAAGCTTATTTTTAAGATTAGATAGTTTTTGAAAAGATTCTATGAAAATCGGTTTGTTAAGAAATTCATTATTTTTTACTAAAAAATATACTACATAAACATAAATCGATGATTCAGCTATCAGTGATGCATAAGCTACACCATCAATATTCATTGATAATACGAAAACAAATAAGTAATCTAATATTATATTAAGTAAATTAATCGAAATAATTATTCTCATTGCATATGAAACTTTTTTTATGCCAATTAAATAACCTATAAAAATATCTCTGATAAAAACAGCAGGAATTGACCAGAACCTAATATCAAGATAAATGTAGGCATTACTATTTATAACTCCGGCTTCGCCCATAATGTTCAGAGAATAAACTATTAAAAAATCTTTGAATAAAAGTAACAAAATAGATATGAAGGCAGTAATAATGAATATTTGATAAATACTTCTTACACTCTTGAGATGATCAAGATGATTTATTTGTGAAATAAAGCCTGTAGTCGTAGATTTAATAAATCCAAAGCTAAACAAGATATAACTCATGATAATTGCACCTAGTCCTGCAGAAGCGAGAAAAACGGGGCTACTTAAGTGACCTAAAACTGCATTATCAACGAAACCGACAAGAGGGACTGATAAATTTGAAAATATTAAAGGAAGAGCTATTTTTAGTATTTGCCTGTCAGTGGCAGCTGTAAACATAAGTTATGTGATTTCAATCATGTCAAAGTCTGATTTGGTTGCTCCACAATCAGGACACATCCAGGTGTCAGGTATATCTTCCCACCTTGTCCCTGGACTAATATCATCCTCAGGCCACCCTTTTTCTTCGTCATAGATGAGACCACATATTAAACATAGATACTTCTTCATGAGTTCGTAAAGATTAACTTCTTAGTTATAATTAATCAATAGAAAGATAAAATGAACAACATAAAGCTATCAGGAATATATCCAATTACACCGAATTACATTCAATCTGATGATGAGTATCTAGAGAAATGTTTTAATGCTATTTCAAGTGGTATAAATATTTTTCAGTTCAGATCTCCCTACTTTTCTTCGCGTAAAAAGAGATATTTGTTAAATGAAATACACAAATACTGCCTAGATGTGAATGTCCAGTTAATTATAAACAACGACTATAATCTTGCTCGTCTGTACGAGGGATCAGGTGTACATATCGGAAAGATGGATTTACCAATCAAGTCGATAAGAAATGTTATTGGTACAGAAAAAATAATTGGATATTCATGCGGAGCACAAATTTTGGACTTAAATAACCTAAAAGAAAATGGTATTTCATACTATTCGATTGGAGCTTTTGCAAATAGCATTACAAAAACAAATACAGAGAAGTTAGGGTCAAAGACAATTAGAGAATATAGCACCTACAATGATCTCCCAATGTGTATAATAGGTGGAATAAATATAAATAATATTGACACAGTTATTGATTACCAACCTGAGATGATTGCAATGTGTGATAGTATATTTCGACAGGAAGCTAGCAAGATAAAATTAACAATTATGAAATTTAAGGATGCTATCAATGCAAAGAGTTAAATCTCAGAAACTATTTAATAAAACAAAAAAAATGATACCTGGAGGTGTCAATTCACCCGTTAGATCGTTCTCAGCAGTTGCTGGATCACCGTTTATTGTAAAGAAATCAAAAGGTTCTAAAATCATTGACATAGATAACAACAGTTACATTGACTTTATTGGTTCGTGGGGTGCAATGATTCTAGGCCACAGTGATGCTAGAATAATTAGAAAACTTAACACAGTATCTAAAAGCGGTTTGACATACGGTGCACCTAACAGGGCGGAAACAGAAATTGCAGACTTTATAATAAAAAACATACCATCAATTGAGAAGATAAGAATGGTAAACTCAGGCACGGAAGCTACCATGAGCGCGGCAAGATTATCCCGTGGGTATACTGGCAAGGATTTGATAATCAAGTTTAACGGTTGTTATCATGGGCATGGAGATGCATTTCTAGTGAAAGCAGGGTCAGGAGCAGCCACATTTGGTAGGCCTAGTTCAAGTGGTGTTACGAAAGGTTCCTCGAAAGATACAATTTCACTACCATATAATGATCATCTAGCTTTAGAAAGAATATTTAAAAAAAATAAAAATAAAATTGCCTGTATAATCGTCGAACCGATAGCTGGGAATATGAACTTCGTGAGATCTACAAAAAAATTTTTACAAACTGCGAGAAAACTATGCACGCAATTCAAATCCTTACTTATCTTTGATGAGGTGATGACAGGGTTTCGAGTAAACTTTCGTGGGGCTCAAGAAATTTATGGTATCAGGCCTGATTTGACAACATTTGGTAAAGTAATTGGCGGAGGCTTGCCAGTTGGCGCATTTGGTGGCAAAGCAAAAATCATGGATCAACTTGCTCCGGAGGGTCCGATTTACCAAGCAGGGACACTATCGGGAAATCCATTAGCAATGCATTGTGGACTAGAAACATTAAAAATTATATCTAACAAGGCATTCTTTAAAAGATTAAGCAAGAAAACAAGAGAGTTTGTTGTTCAAATGGACCAAATAGCACATAAGTATAAATTTCCTTTTTGTGCGGACTCAGAAGGCGGAATGTTTGGATTATATTTTACTGAAAAAATTCCTAGTAATATAAGTGACATTGAAAAATCTAATCTCAAAACATTTAATGAATTCTTTGGTTATATGCTTGATAATGGAGTATTTTTTGCACCTTCACCATATGAGGCTGGATTCATATCTGATTCACACACTAAAAATGATTTTGAGAGAGTATATAAATTATTTGAGAAGTTTATAAAAATGTCTATTTGATGATAGTGATCTGTATATCCGCGACATTTGTGCCTGTTGCTCCCGTTTTTATAAGAGAATTAAGCTTATCAAAGAAATTATATGAATCGTTATTCCTTATATATGAGTCTAAACTTAAATTACTCGATTGATACTCTTGTATTGTATGAGAGTCAACAATTGCACCAGCTGCATCTGTTGGTCCATCTATGCCATCAGTGCCAACCGAATATAGACAGAGTTGCTTGCTTGAGTTCTCTTTAACATACCTTCGCAGAAATGATAGGGCAAACTCTTGATTTCTTCCTCCTTTTCCTTTTCCAGTGAGATTTACTAAAGTTTCTCCTCCAGAAATAATAATAGTATTGGAGCTTTCTATGTTAATTACTCTTTCATAAAGCCTCTCAGCGTCATCTACTGCAAAGCCTTCGTATGATTCAGACAGACTCACTACATTAAAATTTTTTTCCTTTGCTAAACTAGCCAGTGACTTCCGAAATACAATATTACTACTAATTATTTCAATAGTGTTATTTGTAAATTCTTTAGGAGTTTCCATAGCAATAGTCGTAGAACCTTTTATTAAATGATTCTTTATAGACTCAGGTATTTTTTCAAGGATATTATATTTGTCTAGTACATCAGTAGCATCTTTAAATGTAGTTTTATCAGCAACTGTAGGCCCGCTTGCTATAGAACCTAAATCATCATTGATAACATCTGATATTACAAGTGAGATAGATTTACTGGGTAATGCAGCAGAATTTAACCTTCCTCCTTTTATCTTTGAGATATGTTTTCTAACAGTATTAATCTCATTGATATTACAGCCAGATGATAATAGAAGATGAGTTAGCTTGATTTTGTCATCTAAGGATATGCCATCCGCTGGCAAAGAAAGTAGAGAAGATCCACCTCCACTTATGAGAAATATTACAAGATCAGACTCTATGGATTCGTTTACATAATCAAGTGCATTCTCAGATGCTTTAACGCTGCTGACGTCTGGAGTAGGGTGAGATGAGATTATGTGTAAGAAGTCATGGCGTCGGGTTGTCTCTTGAGGATTACTGATAACTATTGGCTTTTTATATACCTTACTACTGTGATTATTTTTAAGATAATCTAATAGTCCGTTCATCATCTCGACAGACGCCTTACCGATTGCTACAGGAAATATCCTCTTTGCATTTAAAAGGTATTCTTCATACTGTTTTAATGACTCGTAAACTATTGCTGATGGTCGTTGTTGCTCTATTGCTTTCTCAAACAAAGAGTGTGCAATATCTCTCAGTGACATTTATTGAGGCACTCAAACAACTTTGTTTGGCAAATCTTTTCCATCAAAGAACGCAAGGGCATTATCAATTGCAGTATCGCCCATTGCAATTCTTGTCTCGATTGTCGCACTTCCGAGGTGAGGATATGATACAACATTTTCAAGCGTCTTTAAGTCTTCAGGAATATTTGGCTCTGTCTCGAAAACATCAAGACCTGCACCAGCAATTTCCTTATCAGCAAGAGCTTTAAGCAATGCCTTTTCATCAATGATGTCTCCTCTTGCTGTATTAATGACAAAAGCGCTTGGCTTCATTAACTTAAATCTTTCCTCATTCATTAAATGGAACGTCTCCTTTGTAGCGGGACAATTAACAGATACGAAATCCGATTCTTTACATATATCCTCGATAGTGTCCAGTTTTGTTGCGTTAAATTTAGACACAATATCCTCCGAAATATCAAATGGATCCCAGTAGAGTATATCCATATTAAAGCCAAATCTTGCCCTCTGAGCAACTGCTTGACCTATTCGACCAAAACCAATAATCCCCAATTTTTTACCCGTTACTTTTGTCCCCAATAGGTGTGTTGGTCGCCAACCAGTCCAATTATTTGATCGTAACTCTCTCTCTCCTTCACCTACTCTTCTTGCCACCATAAGTAAAAGTGACATGGCAATATCTGCTGTACAGTCCGTAAGTACAGATGGTGTATTAGAAACGGTGATTCCCAGATCTTTTGCAGCTTCTATATCAATATGATTAAATCCCACGCCAAAGTTAGCAATCATATTAGCTGTTCTACCCTCAACGCTTAGCACCTCTCTAGTAACTTTATCAGTCACAGTTGGCATAAATACATCACAGTTTTTTAATGAATCTTTAAGTTGATCCTCAGTGAATGGTACATCTGATTCATTGAATACAACGTCAAAATTTTGTTTCAATCTTTCCTCATTAGCTAATGGCCAGCGTCTTGTTACTATTGCTCTTGGTTTAGACATTATTTAGCTACTGATTTAGATTTAAGCTCACCACTAACGTTTTTAGACCAATATTTAGAAGCTGCTGCTGCACCACTACCAGGTTCAACCTTTATTCCATTGTCTAACATTGCCATCTCTGCACCTGAAATAGCGCCGAATAGCATACACTCATTGAGGTCTCCAAGATGGCCAATCCTAAATACTTTTCCTGCTACCTTTGATAGTCCTGCTCCAAGTGCAAGATTGTATTTGTTAAATGCTGTACTTATGACTTTTGATGCATCAAATCCCTCAGGAACAACTATTGCTGACACTGTATCTGAATACCATTTCTCCTCTTTAGCACATAGGTTTAGTCCCCAACCTTCAGTAATAGCAAGTCTAGTCCCCTCTGCTAATCTGTGGTGTCTTTTCCATATATTCTCTAAACCCTCATCAAAGATCATATCAATGGCTACACGAAACCCTCTCAAAAGGTTTACTGGTGGTGTATAAGGGAGGTATCCACCGTCTAGTTTTTCGATCATATCTGCAACATCAAAGTAACATGTAGGATAAGTGGAATTTTTCATAGCATCTATTGCTTTCTCGCTCATACCAAGTATCCCTAAGCCAGCAGGTAGCATGAAGCCTTTTTGTGATCCGCTTACAATTGCGTCAACACCCCATTTATCCATTTCAAATTCATAACTTGCAACCGAGCTGACGCCATCCACAAACAAGAGAGCTGGATGATTTAAGTCATCAAGAACTTTCCTGATGGCTGCAACATCACTCCTAACTCCTGTAGCCGTCTCATTTTGACAAACTAGCACACATTTAATTTCATGATTTTTATCCTCTGAAAGATGTTTGTGATAGCTCTCTGGATTAGCACCCGTACCCCATTCCTCTTCCATTGTGATTGGCTCAAACTGTAATCTTTTACACATATCAAGCCAAAGATAACTGAACTGTCCAAAACTCGCACCAAGAACTTTATCACCTACATTTAGAGTACTCTGGAGAGCAGCTTCCCAACATCCTGTTCCAGAGGACGGGAAAAATACAACCTTACCTGTATCAGTCCTGAGAATTTTTTTTAAGTCTTGAGTAATTGGTTGGATTAAATCTGGTATCGTTGGATTACGATGATCTTCCATCGGGCAATGTATTGCTTGTTGAACTGCTGCAGGAACATTTGAAGGTCCTGGTACAAATAAAAAGTGATATCCTGACATATGTATTTCCTAAAAAAACTGTTAATCAATAATGGTTTTAAATATTTCGATACATTATGCCATATTTAATGGAATTTTAAACTAGAATGTACAGAGTTTAGTTGAGTGGAGCATGGAACTAATAGCCTTTTACATAATAATTGGGGTCATTGGCGGTATTACTGCAGGAATGTTAGGATTAGGCGGGGGAATAATATTTGTTCCCGGATTACTCCTAGTTCATAAGTTTTATGATCTATTCGTTGGATATGAGTTACAGGCAGCAGTATATAGTTCATTAGTGTGCATTATATTTGCTGGCTCAACTTCATCTTATCTTCATTTTAAGAACAATTTGATTAATTTCGCTATAGTGAAAAGATTTTCATTTCTTGTTGCTAGTGGATGTTTTATTGGTATTTTTTTGCTTGAACACTTATCATCTGATTTTTTGGAAAATATTTACAGTATTATCTTAATCTTATTAGCATTTTTATTATTCAGTGATTCTAAGATTATCAAAAATAATATAGCCCTTGTTAAAAACATCGGGGGATTATATTTTCTGACCAATGGAATAATTAGCTCTCTTATGGGGATTGGAGGAGGGACTTTATCAGTCCCTTACTTATCTTTCATTACCAACGATATAAAAAAATCTATTGCAACCGCATCAGCAATAGGTCTCATAATTGCAGTAGCCTCGATGATATTCATGTATCTGATAAATACTAATATATTTTTCTCTAAATTGAACTACACATCATTAATAATCATAATACCAGCAAGTATACTCGGGTCAATTATAGGTGTATCAATGCTAAAACTAATAAACCAAGAAAAAGTCAAGATTGTGTTTTCATCACTGCTTGTGATAGTTGCTATATACTTGATTATTGATTAGTAGATCATCATTAATAAGCCCAGTGGCATTTTGTATAATTTTCGGTTTAACGAAAATCGTCTTATTAAATCGATCTAAAAGCACCAGTTTTAACTTATTGGGTATGCTCTCGGAAGCATGGAAATTTATTATAAAATCCAAGGTCTTCTGTAAGGCTTGGTTTCTGTAAATACGCCGGATAGCATAATCATAAAATACTGATTCAGAACGATTACTTTGTGAGAGCAAATATGAGAGTGTAGATATATCCTCAATGCCCATGTTGAGTCCTAATCCAGCCAAAGGATGAAATTTATGTGCAGCTTCGCCGATTAAGATATTATTTTCATGAAAATATTTATCTGCATGTCTAGATAAAAGTTGAAAAGATTTTCCCAATATTATTTTCTTTATTTTCCCAGTGATAAATCCAATTCTCTCAGAAAGGTATTCCTCGATATCTATTTGAGAGGAATTTTCAATTTCTTTATGGAGTTTATTTGGTACGCTCCATATCAAATTATACGACTGGTTACTAGTTGGTAATAATCCTAAAATCTCATTCTTAAAGAATACTTGCCTTGGTATTTTTTCATTGTCGATTTCATGATCAAACGTGATATTAATAGCCGTCTGATTATAATCATGTTTGGAGTAATTGATAAATTCTTGTGACACGTCGATATCTTGATTATTTGATAAAATGTTAATATCTTGATTTGAATCCGAATATGAATTCTTCTGATGTTTAATAATTTCTAAATTTGCATCTATGCATCTTGATACTGCGTTTACTAAATCTCCCTCATGAACTATATATCCAAGATTCGAGATATTTATATCATTTGCTTTGAACACAATAGACTTCGTGGAGTTCAGATAAATCTCAATTTCAGAATAAGGTATTTTTTTAGAGGTTTCTAAGTTTTCCCAGATTCCTAATTTGTTTAAATAGATCTTACTGAACTCATTGATGCTGTAGAATCTATCAAAGCTGGGTAAATTTCCAGATTTTATACGAACTTTTAAATTCAAATTCTGAGAAAAGTCAATAGCAGCAATTGATGAAAGCAAAGAATTACTTCTAAATACATAGGACATTCTAGTAGACTCCAATTATTCTTTTTAAAAAATTTGCTTTAAGGGTCGATGATAGATTCAAAGATTTGCTAAAGGCAGATGCTGCTATGTCTGAAATTATACTTTTTTTCATCAGAACTGACGAAATAAAATCTATGCGTTTAAAAAGATTATCTCTTCTAGCATTTATTTTATTTTTGATATTATCATTCAATTTATTGTTAATAAATAAGTCATCAGAATGTAAATCAACTATCTTGAGACAATCTATCACAAAATTGAAACCCTGAGCGCCAAATGGATGTAACAGTTGAGATGAGTTACCCAGGAAAATAATATTATCTGTTGACCAGGACGTAAGTCTACTAGTATTGAGCTTATATTTATAAATCAGGGAAATATCATTTATACCCTTTATATGAGGTGATAATTCTCTTTCAAGAAGAGTAGTATTGGGATTTTGAGACTCGAAATCAAACTGATTCATAACATCATCATATACACTCGCAACAACGCATGTGATTTTATCTGTACCGGGTAAAACAGCAAATATCCCGTTCTTGGTAAATATCTGCGAGGCATCATTCATTACAGAATCACATTTCACGTTAAACATAAAAGACGTTTGGTTATAGTTTATTGCAGATCTTTTAATTTCTAGTTTTTCACTGAATTCAGAATTGACGCCGTCAGTTACTATAAGATGATTAGCAGTAATTTCAGGTTTTTTACGAGAAAAATTAGGCTTGAATGGTGACGTTAGATCATCAAAACTTATGATGTCATTGTCAATTATATTGATATTTTTATCTCTGAGACATAAATCTCTTAAAAATGATAAAAAGCATGATTTATCAATTACACTTCCTAATGAGCTACTTCCAATATCTGTCGATGACAACTTTACTGTGTTGAAACTATTAAAAAGCTTGATATTCAGCTTTTTAATTTCATTAGATTTAATAATTTCACTATCCCAAGCTTTATTTTGTTTCAGAAATTCTACGCTGCTGATAGTTAGTGAAAGTGGTAAATAGCTATCAGATATTGTGTTTTTGAAATTATTTTTTTCAATTAAGCAAACAGAATAGTTTTTTTTACTCAGGACGAGACTCGTCAAACAGCCAACTAAACCTCCACCATTAACCAAGAAATCAAATTTTTTAAGCATGTGACATTAATTTCTCAATTTCCATGACACTCTTAGGTACATCTTTAGATAGGACTTCACAGCCATTTCTGGTTATCACTATGTCATCTTCTATCCGCACTCCAATGTTATGAAAACCTCTTTCGAGGTCTGAATCATTACTAATATATATTCCAGGCTCGACTGTAAAAACCATACCAGGTTTTAGTTTAATCGGTTCGCCATCATATGCGTATGATGATGGATCGTGGACATCTAGACCTAACCAATGTCCTGTATTATGCATAAAATATTTTTTATACTTACCTTCTTTTATATTCTTATCAAGACTACCTTTGAGAATCTTTAATTTAATCAATCCTTT
>MDTA01166630.1_pt1 | contig 10546 bp, 8 predicted proteins | sample 811151 | NCBI WGS metagenome assembly MDTA01 (sample SAMN05326648, study PRJNA326480) | marine metagenome | isolation source: seawater | place: Indian Ocean: South | collected 2010 | reverse complement strand
TATCTATATTTTATGTTAAAAAAATGCTGCCGTATTTTCCTAACTGCATGACTTTTCGTCCTCTACCTGCTACACCACATGCATGAAGTCTTTTGGAAAACTAAATATAAAAAAAATTAGCTTTAACCCGCTTATACGTGAAGGCACAAACTTCAGGACATAGCGCCTGAACCGTTGTTGACTATTACTCCTCTACTGATCCGCTGCTAAGGTTACTTTTAAGGTAGCCGATGATCCACATGAGGAGTAGTTGTGATCATTAGCCAATCAAAAGAACATTTTCGAAACCACGTTGTACTTTACAAAAATAAGCTTGCGCTATCGTGTACTGTCACTCATTCTTCTACCGAGTTTGGAAGACATATAGGGAGGAGTTTATGTCCATTGAAGATGAAGACCTTGAGGGTGAATTCATTATGGGGTGGCCTGACCGTAAACGGCTGAGGCATGCAGAGAGCCCTGACGCAGAAGGAAGAGTGATCTACGCCCGAACTCCCATACTTGAACAGGAGGGCTTAATCACTCCGACTGAAGCATTCTTTGTAAATGCCCAAGTACAGATGCCAGAACCTATTCATCCAGATGATTGGCAAGTCGAAATCTGTGGCGAGGTGGACAATCCATTTACCCTAACTCTTGAAGAGCTAAAAAAACTTCCAGCGCGCACCGTACGTGCCGTAACAGAGTGCGCAGGTAATGATGGAGACTACTTTGATTGGCTTGCTGGCACCACAAATGTAAAACCACAAATTGCCAGGGCAAATGATGCAGTAGACCCAAATGTGGACAAATTCAAAAATAACAATATGACGTTTGAAGAGATACTGGAACGCCCTCATGCTACCAACTTGTGCAGTGGTGGGGAATGGACTGGTACTCCGTTGAAGGAAATTCTTGATCGAGCTGGGGTACAATCCACTGCAGTTAGCGTACGATTAGTTGGATTTGATGTTGGCACACCTAATGAGATGAAACTCTACCGTGCCGCGGGCTCTTTAGATGCAAAGATAGCTAAACCAGGCGCAATAAATTTTGACAAAGCATTACCCATGGACAAAGCATTTCATGAAGACACAATAATCGCATGGGCGCATAACGGTGATGCGTTGTTACATGTTCATGGAGCACCAGCACGAGCTATTGTACCTGGCTGGGCCGGAAATTGGTGGGTAAAATGGCTAGAGAAGATAGAGGTTCATGACCACATGGTGCCTTGTTATCACCAGACAGAGTACTTTGTTCTTGGAAAGTCATATGAAGATCCTAACAAAACCATGTGCATGGAGTTAGGCTGCAAAAGTATCATTACATGGCCCAGAGATAATCATTCACCGATAAAAACAGGCGAACATTTGGTGCGCGGATTAGCGTGGTCAGGCGGGGGCGCAATTGAAAAAGTCGAAGTTAGTCTTGATAATGGTGAGACTTGGACTGACGCTCATGTTGAATATTCGCCGGACAAATGGCTTTGGAAACGTTGGTCCTATCTCTGGAACGTAAGCAAACCCGGGAATTACGCAATCATGGCTCGTGCTTACGACGAAGCTGGACGTATGCAGCCAGTAACAGAGTGGAATTATTTGGCTAAACATTTTGATGGAGTTATACCGTCAGAAATTGCGGTCGTTGAATAAACAACAATGCATATCGTTGTCCTAATTAAGCAGATCTTCGATCCGGATGTAGCAACCACTGTTTTTCGAATAGACGAAGAAGCACGGGCTATAGTTCCTTTGCCTGGTGTTTCCCCTGTAACAAGTCCATTCGATGAGCAGGCGGTTGAGGCGGCCATGCGAATAAAAGATGCATATGGACAAAATTTGGAGAGTGAAAAAAATCACGTGCGGGTGACTGTTGTTACAATGGCAGAAGAAACTGCCCGTGTCGCCATAAAAGGAGAGCTTGCTAGGGGCGCAGATGAGGGGTTGCTCCTGGCAGATCCATTGTTTGCAAATGCCGATGCTGTTTTAACAGCAAATATCCTTGCTACGGCAATACGAAAGTTAGGTGATGTAGATCTTATTATTGCCGGACGTCAAGCAGCGGATAAAGATCTTGGTGTTGTTGGTCTCGGTATAGCGCAATTGCTTGATATACCCGCCATTACATATGCATGTGACATAGAGATTGATAATAAAACAGTCGTAGTAGAGCGGGTCCTTGAGGACGGCACCGAGAAAGTTCAAACGCAGCTTCCTGCATTGGTTACGATATCCCATGAGCTCGGGAAGCCGCGTTACGCTGGATTACGCGAAACTATGCGTGCAGCACGAAAATCGATTAATGTGTGGAACGCTAGTGATCTTGGAATAGATACCGACATTGGATACGGCAGGCAGCATATCGAAGAACTGTTCATCCCAGATAACAAAGTAAATTGTGAACTCATTCAGGGTGACACGCCTGACGATGTAGCCTTTCAATTAGCCACTCGGCTCAAAGAAGCTGACTTGATTTGACCCACATATAGAGAGAACACCAAATGACGGATCAGGGTAACATTCTGGTTTTAGTAGAAATGGATCAGGATAGGGTTAGCGATCTATCTCTGGAAATGCTTGGATGCGCGCGGCAACTCGCTGGTAAAAATGATAACCGTGATGTTATTGCAGTAGTATTTGGTCAGGGGTTGGGGACACTTGGAGAAGACTTGATCTCGTTTGGTGCAAACAAAGTAATCTTGTTTGAAGATAACTTGTGCCTTCCTTATCAGGCGGACGCATGGTTACCAGACATAGCAGCAATAGCCAAGGAGACTAAAGCCGGCCTTGTACTTATGGGCCATAACAGTACGGGCGGAGACCTCGCGCCGCGCCTTGCCTTTCAGCTGAAATGTGGCATCGCTACCAGCTGTGAAAAAATTACAATTGAAGGAACAAAAACCTTTCTCACACGAACATGCTATGGCGGAAAAGCTAGAGAAGTGTTGTCATTTGACAACGAAGTAGCAATAGCAACTATCAGACCCAAATCACAAACTCCAATTGCTCGTGACATCGAGCGGCGCGGGGGTATTGAAACCAAACCCCTGTCCATTAAGGAGAACGATGTCCGTGTGAATGTAGTCGAACGAAAACATGTCGAGAGTGATGGGCCTAAACTCGAAAATGCCTCCATTATTGTTGCAGGAGGTGGTGGCCTCGGTGGACCAAAAGGGTTTGAAATTGCCGCTGAACTCGCTGGTGTGCTAGGTGGTGCTGTCGGAGCAAGTCGGGTTGCTTGCGACCAGGGGTGGTGCCCCCCGGGATATCAAATTGGTCTTTCTGGTAAAACCGTCGCGCCAGAGCTTTACATCGCAATTGGAATATCGGGGGCCAGTCATCATATGGCAGGCTGTGCAAATGCGAAAAACATCGTTGCTATTAACAACGATTCTGATGCACCAATGTTTAAATTTTCAAGATATGGGGCTATCGGGGACTATGAAGAGCTGCTACCTGCCCTAACAAAGCAAATAGCAAAGCTTAAAGAATAATATTTTCTTGACTGCACTACCTGCAGTAGGCTCTCCAAACGACCGCTAATTCGCGCAATCTATCTTCTAGAACTTGCATCTCTGTGTTTAAGCGCTGCGCTTTTTGTCTCAATTCTTTTTCCCCGAGTTTCTCTATATTGATATTTTTTAAACGTTTTTGATTAAGATGATTGAGCCAAAACAAGTTCATTTTGGGTTCAATTCTGTTATCAAAAAGTGCCCGACAGAATCTTATAGTTGATTCATATGTTTTGTGATCATCTGCATTCACAGCTGTTGTTATAAACATAAGTAGCATAATAAGAACTTTATTATTTTTAGAAATTATCTGACCCTCACGTTTATTAATGCCCTAACTCCGTTGGCCTCAATAATGACCCAGTCCTAGGAATGAAAAAAGACACGCACATGACAGGTGTAGCGGTTATAGTCAACAATCGGGTCGTAGGAAAAATACTATGTCTTTATTGACAATAACCGCTCTAAACCTGGGTTAAGCTTAGTCACCCCTCGAAACTATTGCCAAACGACTTGGAAACCTGCATTTGGCCCTTGCAAGGCCAAATTGAAAAGAGTCCCTACGCTTATATTCCACGAAAAACGGGTTTTCGCTTCTCACTGAATGCTTTCTGCCCTTCCTTGCAGTCTGCACTCTCGTAACAAGCGTCTACCAATGCTGTACAATATTGTTTGTCACGCTTTTCAGGAGGTTTCAGAACCTCTTTGATCATAAGCTTTGCTGCCTTTACCGTTAGCGGTGCATTGCTGGCAATTGTGCCTGCAAGGCTAAACACCTCGTTTTCCAAATCATCTGCAGCTACTACGGTTCTTACCCAACCCAAATTGAGAGCTTCGGTTGCTGAGTAGAGTTTCCCGGTAGCTAAAATTTCCAACGCGGCTTTCGCACCAATATGTTTCACCAGTCGATCCACATCCATTTCGTTGTAGCCAATACCTAGTTTGGCCGGAGTGATACCAAAGCGTGAACGTTCTGATGCCACCAGAATGTCGCACTCCATAGCAATCTCTGCTCCACCGCCAATGGTAACACCATCAATCATTGCAATCGTTATTTGCGGGAGGTCTCGGAGTGCCTTAAAAGCACTTTGGATAGCGACCTCATAGTTTTCGCGATCTTTGGGCGTTGCGCGAACCTCGGCAAACTCAGAAATATCTGCGCCTGCCGAAAATGCTTTGTCACCGGCGCCAGAGATTATCACCACGCGGATTCTTGGATCACCTGCAAAAGCTCTAAATTGCTTGTGTAACCCACGCCACATCGCGAGATTAACAGCATTTCTTTTCCCTGGATTATTTAGCACTAAATGAACGCAGTGACCCGATATCTTGGTTTGCAAAAATTCAGTCATTTACCAGCCCTATGATGTACACGACCATTAATGATTAACCCAGCTTCATGCCAACAGTTCATGGCATAAGAAATGCCGCCTTGGAACGACGCAATAATAGATAATTTATGACGCGGCGACGAGTCACTATAATTTTTGTCAATATTTCTGGTTTCTCTATTGAAACAAAAAAAAAAAATACACGTGTTTAATAACACTCGAATTTTCTTTGGCAGATCATTTTTATAAAGAATACTTCATATCTCCGGCTTCTTACTAACGACAATCATTTCGGTTGCAAATGATAATCATTTTTATTGCGAATAAGAACTATTCTCTTTAAGTAACATTCAGTCTAAACCTCAGAGGGTTGGGAGATAGCACTCAAGTGTGGGTATGGTAAAACCAAATCTAGATAGACCTCTCGAAACTAGCCCGGTTGTATCGGACGAGATCAGATACACGACATGTTACATGTGTGCATGCCGTTGTGGAATACGGGTCCATATGAAAGATGGTACTGTTCGTTACATCGATGGAAATCCAAACCACCCAGTGAATAAAGGGGTTCTCTGCGGGAAAGGTTCGGCTGGGATAATGACCCTCAATTCACCGGCGCGCTTAACTAACCCCCTTCGCCGCGTCGGTCCGCGTGGAAGCGGAGAATTTGAAGAAGTAAGTTGGGAAGATGCTTTAGAAACTGCAAAAACGTGGCTTCAAAATATTCGCTCAACAGACCCCCGAAAGCTTGCTTTTTTCACTGGCAGGGATCAAAGCCAAGGACTAACCAGTTGGTGGGCGCAGCAATTCGGTACACCAAATTATGCTGCACACGGCGGCTTTTGCTCAGTAAATATGGCTGCAGCCGGACTTTACACAATCGGAAGCGCCTTTTGGGAATTTGGAGAACCTGATTGGGAATTGACTAAGTTTTTCATGATGTTCGGTGTTGCTGAAGACCACGACAGTAATCCAATCAAAATGGGCCTGGGTCATCTCAAAACACACGGTGGAAAGTTTGTTTCGATTAATCCTGTACGCACAGGTTATTCAGCGATTGCCGACGAATGGATCGGTATTACCCCAGGGACAGACGGGCTCTTTGTCTTCGCTTTAATCCACGAATTGCTGCGTGCTGGCAAAGTAGATGTAAAGTATTTATCTAGGTATACCAATGCTTCGTGGTTAGTGTATGATGAACCCGGCGCAGCTGATCACGGCCTGTTCGTCCGTGACTCTGAGGGTAAACCACAATGTTGGGATCGCCTATCCGGAAAACTTTGTGATCCTCTGTCAAGCGGAGCTAAACCTGCTCTAAAAGGAAATTATGAAACACCCGAGGGCCGTAGCACAAAACCTGCTTTCGTGATACTTGCTGAACGATATCTGGACAAACGTTACTCCCCTGACGCTGTGACTGCCAGAACCGGTGTTCCCGCTGACACAATAAGGCGACTTGCCTTGGAAATTGCCGAGGTGGCATTTGAACAAGAAATCGAGATTGATGTACCATGGGTTGATTGGGTAGGTCGACACCACACCAAAATGATAGGGCGTCCAGTCAGCATGCATGCGATGCGTGGTATATCAGCACACTCCAATGGCTTTCATACATGCCGAGCTATCCATGTGTTACAGATTTTGCTTGGCAGTATAGATGTGCCCGGCGGCATGCGATATAAAGCACCTTATCCTAAAGGATTAGATTCGTTACCCAAGCCTACAGGGAAACGCGAGGACGTGCGCCCAAACACACCTTTACCGGGCCCCCATCTAGGCTTTGTTCGCTCCCCAGAAGATCTCTTGGTCGATGCTGAAGGTAATCCGCAACGCATTGATAAAGCCTTCAGCTGGGATGCTCCAATGTCAGCTCATGGTCTCATGCACATGGTAACAACCAACGCCTGGCAAGGAGACCCATTTCAAATAGACACCCTATTTTACTATATGGCGAACATGGCGTGGAACTCCGCCATGAATACAACTGATACTATCAACATGTTTACCGACAAAGGCAAAAACGGCGAATATAAAATTCCCCACATTATTTATTCAGATGCTTTCTACTCTGAGATGGTTCCATATGCGGATCTTATCCTCCCTGATACCACATACCTCGAACGATACGACTGCATCTCACTCCTCGATCGACCCATTTGTGATGCTGATGGGGCGGCTGATTCTATTCGTCACCCGGTTGTGCAACCCGATAGAAATGTTCGACCCTTTCAGGATGTTCTTATCGACCTTGGGGCTCGCCTTGGCCTGGAAGGTTTAGTAAACGACGATGGAACTGCGAAATATCCTAATGGTTATAAAGAGTATATGGTTTTGCATGAGAGGAAGCCGGGGATTGGGCCACTCGCAGGTTGGCGGGGGGCAGATGGCTCAAAGATCGGCTGTGGGGAGCCGAACCTTAATCAATTGAAAAAGTATATCGACAATCAATGTTTTTGGCGCCATGAGTTGGATCCAAATCAACGTTACTACAAAAATGTTAATGCTAATTACCTCAACTTTGCAAAAAATATGGGTTTTGTTGCTAGCAATAACCCTATAATTTTGCAGATATATGCAGAGGAACTGCAAACTTTTCGTTTAGCTGCCGATGGACACGGATCAGTCAAGGTGCCTGAAAGAAATCGGGATAGAATTAAAAGCTATTTTGATCCGCTACCCATCTGGTATCCGCCATTCGAGGATACCATCAATGGCGTTGATGAATATCCAATGCATGCCATCACTCAACGACCAATGGCGATGTATCACTCCTGGGGATCACAAAATGCATGGCTACGCCAAATACATGGTGAAAATCGCCTTTATATTTCGCGTGAGAGAGCAAAGTGTATAGGCCTGGCTGACGATGAATGGGCTTGGGTGAGCAGCCGAAACGGACGCATAAAAGTGCAAGTCCGTTTGATGGATGGCGTGAATCCCAATACCGTTTGGACATGGAATGCTATTGGCAAGAGATCAGGCGCATGGAACTTAAAAGAGGGCGGGACGGAGGCAAAATCTGGTTTTCTAATGAATCATTTGATAGACGAACTGTTGCCCGAGCAACCGTGCGGCTATCGATTTACCAACTCGGATCCGGTTACAGGGCAGGCCGCATGGTATGACCTTCGTGTTCGCGTAGAAAGGGCTGATCAAGATGGTCCTAAGGAAACGTTTCCGCAATTTCCTCCTTTAGCTCCAAAAACAAAAGTAAGCGAGCGGGTCGATATTTCTCGGTTTGGGAAGAGTTTTCGAGCTGAGCAAGGAAACGACTGATGACCTCTTTGCCAAAAGAACAGTCAAAACGTCGGTTAGGGCTCGTCATTGATTTAGATATTTGCGTAGGCTGCCATGCGTGTGCAGTAAATTGTAAAGAATGGAATTCGAGCGGCTATCACGCCCCTATGACCGATAAAGATCCGTACGGTCATGACCCATTAGGTGTTTGGTTTAATCGCATCCACACTTTCGAAGAAACAACCGAAGCAGGGCAAAGAACTGTGCACTTTCCAAAGTCATGCCTCCACTGCGAGGACGCGCCGTGTGTAACAGTTTGCCCAACAGGGGCCTCGTACAAGCGCTCAGAAGATGGGATAGTGCTTGTTGATGAGTCTAAATGTATCGGATGCAAATTATGTTCGTGGGCCTGTCCCTATGGAGCGCGAGAATTTGATGATGATGCCGGCGTGATGAAAAAATGTACGCTTTGTGTTGATCGTATCTATAACGAAAATTTAGACAACGAAACACGTTTACCAGCATGCGTATCAACTTGCCCTGCAAGCGCTCGACACTTTGGTGATTTTTCAGATCCGAATTCAAATGTTTCTAAGTTAGTAAAAGAACGCGGCGGATACGATTTAATGCCAGAAATGGAATGCTCACCAACAAACAAATATTTACCACCTAGGCCAAGACGCGATGAAAAAGCCGCCGAGGGATCTCCTCCTCAGCGCCTCGAGGAAGCCAATCCGGAAGGAGGTTTTCTTGGGTGGATTGATGACTTGTTGTCAGATTAAATGAATCCTGCTGCCTCCATAATTCTTTTTACAACCGCTTCTGGTCTCGGTTACGGACTTTTGTTCGTACTGGGACTGGCAGCATCATGCGGATGGCTTCCACCTAGCACTCTATTTGCCATGCTAACTATCGGGCTTGCTCTTAGCACCGTGTCAATTGGTCTGCTCTCCTCTACCTTTCACCTCGGTCACCCGGAGCGAGCATGGCGCGCAATCACCCAGTGGCGCTCTTCCTGGCTCTCTCGCGAGGGAATTATGGCAATCTTATTATACGGCCCCGCATGTTACTTCGGCGTTGGTTGGATTCTTTTTGAACAGCAACTTTTCGCATGGCGAGCTGTTTCTTTCATTCTAGCGATTGGTGCTGCTGCGACTGTTTTTTGTACCGCAATGATATATGCATCCCTAAAATCCATACCACGGTGGAATAATCAATGGGTATCCGTCGTCTATTTGAGTTTATCCTTGATGACCGGCGCCCTTTGGTTCGTTGCCATCTGGGCGTTCTTTTTTCCTGTTCCAACTGCACTAAGCACAATTGCGTTAGTTTCAATCATAGTAGCGTACGTGTGCAAGTATTGTTACTGGCGATACATAGACAGCGCTCCAATTCTGTCGACTGCGGAGACTGCAACAGGCCTTGGGGCTAAGGGTAAAACTAGATTGCTTGACCCACCTCACACAGGTCGAAATTATCTCCTGGAGGAAATGGGCTACAAAGTGGCCCGTAAGCACGCGAGTAAGTTACGGACCCTGTGTCTGTTTGCCGCTTTTGGCGTTCCGATCACTTGTTATATTCTTATCTATTTAGCAGCTGGCTACTACGTCACTATTTTGGCATTTACGGCTGCAGTATTGGGTCAGGTTGGTGTTACGATCGAACGTTGGTTGTTTTTTGCCGAAGCAGAACATGTAGTAATGCTTTATTATGGCAAAGATAAAGTTCACGGCTAAAACTTAAAGCTTTCGATAAGCTCATAATTTTTTTTATATAGTAAATCTGACATAACCTGTGATTTTGCTGACAAACAGATGCAACGCTCTGTTGTCGTACCGATTTGTTTTTGAAATTTCTGTGGTTAATCCAGATGTGAAAATTTTTTATTGCACAAACTGCTGGTAATATTACTAAATGTATGGGAGCCTTAAAAGCTAGAATGTAACTATCTTGTCATTCAATGTCTGAAAAGACCACGATAGGGGTATTACCCTATCTTTTCCCTTTATATTTAATTTGATAAGGAAAACCGGGTACCTTATATATCCACCAGTAGTAAAAACAATCGTGGCTACCACATACAAATGGCAGTTTGTAACTCACATATTTGTTACATAATTTGCCATCAGCTGTAACCTTTCACGTACCATCGCTCGCCAGCCAATCAATGCTAAAACGGGCGTGAAGAGTACCGTCAGAAAAATAAGTCCGAGACCAATCATTACTGAAAATAGCACGTTTGCCTGCCACAACATCTATTGACTTTTCTTGGTAAATTTAACTCCCTATCTCAGAGTTATCTTCCTTAATCGTTGAACATAAGAGCATGAAAATACCGAAAATTAGAATTTTCTCTGTAACATTTTCCCCTTTTACTCCATAGCTTGAATGAGCGTGGCATTATTGAGTAGTTCTATGAAATATCAAAAAAGCGTATGGTTGTTTGGAAAAGTATCAGTGGCCAAAATCACATCATATTTTATTA
>MDTA01004021.1_pt1 | contig 10546 bp, 11 predicted proteins | sample 811151 | NCBI WGS metagenome assembly MDTA01 (sample SAMN05326648, study PRJNA326480) | marine metagenome | isolation source: seawater | place: Indian Ocean: South | collected 2010 | reverse complement strand
TCTTGTACTTCTTTATCTGAAAATTTTCTTCCAATCAAACGCTTAGCATCAAAAACAGTGTTATGTACATTCATTGACACCTGATTCTTGGCGCTATCACCTATAAGTCTTTCAGTTTCATTGAATGCTACATATGATGGAGATGTGCGATTTCCTTGGTCGTTAGCAATGATTTCAACTCTGTCATTCTGGTATACACCCACACAGCTGTATGTGGTGCCTAAATCGATACCAATAGCTTCTGAAGTGGCCATATATATAATTATTTTCGAAGTTCTTATATTATTTCAGTTCTAAATTAATGGTATATTATGACAATTCAACGAATATAACAAATGTAGTAAATGTAAAAAATAATGACGAAGATTCGGACAAAATATATAGAACTATTACTTTATCATTGGTTATTACTGTAACAATTGGAATGCTTGTTTTTCATTCATACAATATTTATAAACGTTCTCTATTAGTATTTCCAATTGAAATGCCACATGACCTTCCTGCACCTCGCAGAACTTCAAGATTTTTCCGAGATGATTATACTGATAATAATTACTTTAATAGCACTCCATTAGAATGGTATGAATTAGAGAATAGATTATCAGACAATAATGAGGTGTTATCCAGTCAATAATTTATAATATAGTAGTGGAATTAGATTTTAGTAAAAAAAACTAATCTAAATTAATGGAAATGTCATTTGGAAAATTAATTGTATTAATTGCATTTGTTGGTTCAATCATATCGTATTGTGTTACAAGTTTTATAAATGTAAATCCCACAAGTAGTAAATTTTTGTTACTTGAATTGTTGAGACAATCATCATTGGTATATGCTTTAGTACAAATGATAGGTTTGGCATATTATTTTCAAGTAAAATTTTTGCCTAAAAATCCAACTTTTGCCGTTTTACCGTTAGTATGTATGATATCGTTTATAATGACCGTTACAATGGGATATGCACAAACATCAAGTTGCGACAAGCCGAAGCGTGATAAAATTATGACACAAGCTTTAAAACCAGTTGTATTGCTAATAATTACATATTATTGTGTTACCAAAATTCCTGCTATTAGAGGGGGTTTTTATGATTTGGTTTCCGATGGAAATCATTCCGAAATAGGAATGTGGACAGCAATTGGATTTTGGATGGCTGGTTCAATATGGATGTCAGTTACTTCAGCATATTTCATAATTGAACAAAATGCTTGTAGGAATGATACTGAAATAAACATTAAAGAATTACCAGAACAAGAACCAGTTAAGGAGGTGATATAGTAAGATATTGATATAGTTGCATATATCTTTTTTCGCCTATTTTAGCAGACTTCAATGCCTGTACAAAATTGACCTTGTCTTGAATACCATTAATCAGTAATATCCAGTTAGGGTATTTCTCCGCAATAACTTTAGCAATAGATTTAGAAATTCCAGGTATTTGACTAAGTTGTAATATATAACAAAGTGATGGTGTTAGATTTTGTTTTTTTGAAACATGTAAAGTGTCTATATAATCAGTTTGTTTTTGAGAATGATTGTATAGTTTAGAATCTAAAAGTAGTTTTCTCTTAATTTCCAATATAAGATTTGTAGTATCTTGTATGTCACCTGTAAGAAAAATGACCATTTTATCCTTTAATTGAATTCTGATGATAATTTGTTTCAGTATACTTTCAAATTGAGGCTCAAATTTTGATACTTTGCCTTCAATAATAAAACCTTTGTGAATAAAATTAGAAGCATTCATTCTTTTTTTCTGTTCAGAAAAACGGCCATCTTTTAAAGAATGTTGAAGATCTTGGATAGTTTTTCTTTCAAGAACAATTATTGGTGTCTTTTCTGGATTATCTTGTATAATTTGAATATCGCCAATTTGCAGATTCATATATGTCACTAAATTATCATCTAAAATTGTTTTCATAGCTTGCTCACGATAATCGATAAGAATATTCATTTATAAATTCTTTGTTTTTTATATTTATATAAGTAAGAATGGACAACTTAAGAAAAGTAGCTATAATTGTTGGATTAGTTTTGGCTATTGCTGCACTATGCTTTTTGATAAAGAAAAGAAACGTCGAGTCTTTTGAAGATGCCGCCGAGGTTGATTCAAGCGGTTCATATGTACCATCGTGCTCAACTGGTGTAACTATGCCATCTGAATCAGTCCCAGCCCCCGCTTTAGAGGGATTACAAACTGCCCCTAAAGCTCTTTTAGATGATAAAAGTGATCCTGTATCCGGAAACTCGGCACCTGCCAACGCTTTCCCCAAGGGACAACTCAAACCTTCGGATTTACTCCCCAGCCAAGAAGCCACCGAGTGGTCTGCTGCCAATCCTACCGGAAAGGGAAAGCTTGAAGATCAAAACTTTTTAACTGCTGGTTTCCACGTCGGTATCAACACAGTAGGACAAAGTCTTCGCAACGCGAACATGCAAATCCGTTCGGAGCCTCCTAACCCACAAAAAAAGGTGGGCCCATGGATGCAGAGTACGATTGAACCCGACTTAAGCCGCAAGGCCTTAGAGGTTGGTGGTGAAATGTAAATTCAAGTAAAATAAAGTATAAAAATGTAAGGGTCATCAATTTCATATAACGCATCATGAAGTATTCTTTCTAAGAAGAAAGCTTTTTTTTGTAAGTATGACATTTCTAGATTTCTGAACCAACTTTTCCAAGAATTTAGGACTTTCCAACTTAATCTTGTATTTTTGAAAGAGAGGTATGAATAGTGTAGAAATAGATGATTATAAAAGAGTTTGAGTTTTGAATAACGCATCCAACTGGAATATTCGTATCTGGGTGTTTTAAATTTGACGAGGTATTCACAATATAACTGTGTTTTAATATCGTCAACTATTCTGAAATGAGTAATTTGAATACCATATGGTCCAGTTTGTGTAAAACTACGTAGAGCCATGACACTGTATATGTGTTTTTGTATATTATCATAAAAAGAGTTATGTTTTTGGTAAGTTGTAATTGGGAGTTCAGTATTTTGTAACCATAGCTTTTCATATTTTTCTCTTTCTTTTTGGGGTTGTTGATGTCTTTTTCCAGATGTATCTTGCCATATTTTTTGAAAGTCTAAAGATTCAAATGAAACCCATTCTGGAACTTCCAAATATGTTTTTGGAGTATTTTCACTGGTTTGTGTTGCAATGCTATCTGTTTCCCAATTCCAATTCCAATCACTTGAAGAAGATATGTACATTTTGGAGCACCTTAACAGTATTCTTATATGTTTTCGTCATCTAAAATTTTATTATTGTCTATTGTTTCAGTACCATAACTAAATCTCTGAAATACAAAGGTCCTGTTTAGAAAACTCGCATTTTGTTCTCCTTCGCTTAAAACAATTTTGTTTTGATTTTTGTAATACATTTCAAAATTATTGGAATTTTCTGGTACAATTTTGAATCCGAGTTCAAATAATTTCTTAGCAAAGAACTTGAAATTGACAAGATATTCTGGATGAATCATATCAATACTTTGTACTAATACATGTATCTCTTTTCCAAGTGATTTGGAATCATCGCTTAATTTCCCTTCATATTTCTTACGTATTCTCAATATTTCAGAATCATTTGAGTCACGATATACTAAATCCATATCATCATTTTCAGTGAGTTTTTTGTCAATAATTTCACCATCATAACAGCATCCGCCGAAATAACCTCCAACTTTAATATTATTGGCAACATTTGCTAAGAATGTATCTAATGTCTTCTCATCTTTAAAGAAGTAATGTAATGCGAAGAATACTGTTGCTGCATCGAAAGTGTGATTTTTGCCAAATATGTTATTGTCGATAACATATCTCTTATATATTCATCTGAATTTGGCAAATCAAATGTTGACGGATTATTAAATGGTTTTCCGGCATCTCCTGTTATAAATACAACTTTGTCTAAAGGAAAATTATCACTTTGTCTTTTTTTGGATTTTGACTTCATACCACTAATTATATTCAGAAGACGTCTATAAGCTCCATTGTTTTGATTATGTAAATTGTCAAGACTATTATCAACACCCAATACATTTGCATCAAATTCAATATATCTTGGAATGTCTCCGCCTTTTCCAGAACCCAAATCTAATAATTTTTTGCCAGTGGTTTTACCAATAGTATTTTCAAATATAGCATGTTTTACATGTAATCTATGGAATCTTCTTAAATCTGAATCACCACTGGTATCATCTCCATTATTATAATATGTGTCAATGACATCATGATTAGAAGGTATCTTTTCTTCACCAGTCATGATTTCTTTAGTAACTGGAAAATGATATGATTGCCATATATCTAAAGCAACTTTATGGAAATTTGGCTTATCTTTATCTTTTCTAACTCTTATAGGAATCCATCTAAATTCAGAATCTAAATTTTTATCATATACAAATTCAACGATATCAGAATTTGTAATTTTTTGCCCATCCCAGGTGTCATTTTCTTTACAACGAAGTTGTCCATCATACATGGGTATTTGAATAGAACACGCGTTATCATCTTCTGGATCAAATGGTTTAAATTGACTCTCATAATGTTTGTTGTATGATAATGAAGCATCTCCTGTATTATTCATTTCCTCAATGAAATCATCTCTTGTAAATGGTTTAGGGTCTTTATCATAGGTAACGTGTAGAGAACAATTCATAAATTTGGTCATTACATATTCATCTCCAACTTTAAAGGGTTTTTCGATTTCATTTAGAAATCGAATTCTAAAATCGATACTGTTAAATGTTGAATCCTTCCATTTCAATAGACGTTTGAACTCCTTTCCACTTTTAATGAATTTTTTTGTAGATACTTTATCATACAAGGAATTACCTCCAACCTTATCGATTGGTGTAAATATTAATCCATCATTCTCATATATATCATTTTCAATATCTTTGAAACATTCTTTACATTCAGAGTGAAATTTATCAGTTGTCATAGGAATGAATTTTTTCAATAATACTCTAGGTGTTACTCCTAAATTAGTTTGATGAACGGTTTGTACTGCTGCAACAATCTCTTTTGCATGTTCTAAACGTTCATTAAACAATTTACTTCTAATGTCCCTTCCTTTATAATAATAACAGTCAAACACCAAATAATCCGCTAATTTATCGCCATTTTTAGTATTCAAAATCATTTCACCATCAAACACAGAACCAAAATATTCTTCGTGGAAAATATAGCCAGTGGGTTGATATAATTCTGATTTCGAACTAAATATGAATAATTCTCCAGTATCACAGATAAATCCAGTCATTCTAAGTCCATCTGATTTTGGAGTAACATAATATTCTAATGCCTTCTGCTTCATAATACGTAATCGGTCCATATTAAGTGAAATTACTTGAGGACTAATTTTGTATCTTGATTTATTATCACGAATTTCTGTTAGGTCATTACCTATCTTTCTTTGAAGTATAGTTTCATAATATGCTTTTTCCACATCATGTATTTGTGTGATAGAAGTAATTTTCCATGAGTTTCTAAATGAACACAATATAGATTCCATTATTTCTGTCCATAGTTGCATATTGTGTTCAGTCCTGGTTTCATTCATAACATCTGGCAAATATTCAACTTCAATCTCATAAGTTTCTTTAGAACTTAATGTACCAGATTCTCTTAAACTATTCGCAACTTTTCCTGTTCTAACAGCAGTTAAATCAACCGAGTATAACTCTTCTACTAAATATGAATATCGGTTCTTTAGTCTAAAAGACTTCTTTAACCTTTTCCAATTTGCCAATATATTACTAAACTCACTACTATTTGGGTCTACTGGTATTTCTTTCTTTAAATTTATCTTACACCCAATGCTTAGATACTCAGCTTTTTCAGGAGTTTTATGAATAACGCACCATGTTCCTCTTGGTATATTCTCTAATGTATCATTTCTAAAATATAACTCAATGTAATGCTTTCCAAATATAGTTATCCTAAATGAACCAATCGATATATCAAGACTCTTTGAACGTTCTCTTACGTTCCTCCACATTCCATTACATGATTTTTCCTTACATAATTCCATTACTCTCATAAACGATTCCCTATTTGGTTTTGGCTCTTTTACTATACATTCAAACTCATAATTGTTATTATTATATGCGTCATTGCTGAATTCAGTTATATGCGTTTCATCAAGTGTTGATAATCTCATTCTTGTTTCTACCATAACTATATATAATTTAAGTCATTTTTATTATGTTTTACAAGTGAGTTGCTTTTTATTTTTTGTCTTTAATCAAACGTACATTAACCGCTTTTTGAAAATGTTGTGTATCTGTATCCTTTGATGTTCTAAACTGAACCTTGTCTCCGATTTTTATTTTCTTTATTTCTGGACAAACAAAAGTACCAGTATTAGAAGCATCATCACTTTTTATAAACACACACCCTCCCTTTACGACATTAGTTACAGTACCATATTTTGTTATTTGAGACTTTTTTGAATTAATTCTTTTGTTCTTAGAACTGTTTCCATTAATTTCTTTTGTATCAGAAGTATTAATATTTCTCTTATTATTGATTGGCTTATTGTTAGTTGGCTTATTGTTAGTTGGCTTATTGTTAGTTGGCTTATTGTTTGTTGGCTTATTGTTAGTTGGCTTGTTATTTTTTGGCTTATTATTTGTTTTTTTAGTATTATTATTTTTAGTTTTAAGTGATTTTTTGTTTGTATTAGATTTATCTGGGGTATTTGATTTAGATTTTTTTGTATGGGAAGCCTTTTGTTGTCTTTTTTTTGTTTTTACAATACACCATTCTTCAACATTCGGAAGTTCAATTCTACAATCTTCTTTATACATTTCTTTAAGTTCTTGAAGGATTAGCATATCGTCAAGAACTTCTGAATCACCCCACCAGTTTCTATTAAGTTCGTCAAAAATAGAAGGACAAGGCATGGGGTTGTATAATAATAATTACAGAAATGGTCTTAATATAAAGATTAGAGGAATATATTATAATATTATGATTGTATATAAATTTTTGTTTATAGTGAATTCGTTATTTAGTAGTGCTTTGGTAAACAATAATGTTCGACTATATAGGAATAAGAATGTTATAATGAGAAGGAATAAGTACACACCATTAATGTCGTTTAATAACACATCTAATAATGATTTGAATGAGCCAGATATTATAGAGAAATATAGTAATTGGTTTGGATGGTTTCCTCCTGAAAAGAAGTGGAAGAGTGTTCGTTTCACTGTATATTCTATATTGGCTGGATATATGTTGGGAGAAGGTATTCAGAATTTGATAGATTATTCGAATTCTCCAAATTTAGATTTTTAAGTTGATACGTTTGAGTATAAGATTATTTAATCTAAATGTAATTATTGGTAATGTCCTCTATTATAGAAAATAATAATGAATCCGTTGAGGACATCAATCCGAATGATGATTCGGATTTAAAATTTGAACATATGGGATTAAATAAAAATATTTTACGAGGTATTTTTGCATATGGTTATGAGATTCCAAGTCCAATTCAAAGGAGGGCAATACCAATATTTTTAAAGGGAAAAGACATAATTGCACAAGCACAATCCGGTACAGGTAAAACGGCAACGTTTTCAATTTCAATTCTACAATCAATAAATGAAGATATTTCAAGTGTTCAAGCAATAATTATGTCGCCAACACGAGAATTAAGTGAGCAAATTTATACGGTAATAAAAGGATTAGCAAAATATACAAAAATTCAGTTTGCACTGTTATTGGGCGGGCAATCAAGAAGTGACCAAATTAAAGACCTAAGAAACGGTGCGCAGTGTGTGATATGTACTCCTGGTAGAATTAATGATTTTTTACACAACGATTGTATAGATATATCGAATGTGAATTATCTTGTTCTGGATGAAGCAGATGAACTTTTAGCAAATGCATTTATTCATCAAATAAGAAACGTTGTAGAAATTTTACCAAATAAAACACAGATATGTCTATTTAGTGCGACTTTACCTAGATATTGCCATGAAATTGCCGATAAATTTCTTGTAAATCCTGAAAAGATTATTGTCAGAAAAGAACAACTAACATTAGATGGGATTACTCAGTATTATATTGCTACTGACAATGATAAGTTTAAATATGATGCAATAACTGATTTATACTCGTCAATGATAATAAACCAATTGATAATATATTGTAATACAAAGCAAAGGGTTATATATTTAGCTGAAAATTTGATAAGAGATGGGCATACTTGTACGTGTATACATAGTGATTTAACAACAAGTGAGAGGATGGATACTATGTATAAATTTAGAAAAGGAGATAGTAGAGTACTTATTTCAACTGATTTATTATCAAGGGGTATTGATGTACAACAAGTTTCTCTTGTAATTAACTATGATATTCCAAGAAATATTGAAAGTTATATCCATCGCATTGGAAGAAGCGGAAGATTTGGAAGAAAGGGAATTGCTTTGAATTTTGTATCGGGAAATGATAGTGAAACAATGAGAAGAATAGAGCAATTTTATTGTACAGAAATCAAGGAACTTCCATCAAATGTAGATTCATTATTTAATCAAACAAGGTAAAAGTACATTTCAATGATTCGTTTACTGTCATAACTCCACCTTTATTATCAAATTCTCCACAATATCTTGGTGCAGAAAATATAGTTACAAGTTCACGATTTCCATAGAACTCATACCCGTCTTCAACAACTTGATGGGCTCTACAAATCATTTCAAGTTTATTCTCTTTTAAGAATTTGTGTAGTACATCTCTACAAAAAAGATAAGAAACACCTCTATCGTTCGGATGCCAACCTTTTAAAAATGTAGGACCTTCTGTTTCTGGATCAGACCAAAGTAAATCGCATAATATTCCTTCGTCTGAAACTTCAGTTGGTCTTTTTATTTTGTTAATATCCTTGTAATTTTGTAAGAAAGGAGATAAACCACCATGCATACATAAAATTACTGGATCTTCGGGGGGTGCTAATCCAACTGTTGCTGCTACAGGCATTACATTAAAAACGTCTACAAAATGCTTCCATAATTTGATAGAGCCTCTTCTTTTACATTCATCATGAAATCCATATACACGAGATACATCGGCTGTTTCATGATTTCCTCTTAATAGAAAAACATCATTATGATATAATATCTTAAAGCAAAATAGTAGACAGACTACTTCTATACTTTTTTTCCCACGATCAACATAATCTCCTAAGAACATATAACGATTTTGGGAAGAAGGGTATCCTAATTTATTAAAAATTTTTAGCAAATCACTATATTGACCATGAATATCTCCACAAATATGAACTGGAGCTTGTACATTAAGTAACATATTATCTTGTTCAATGACTGTTTTCGCTTGTCGGATAAGCCAAAACATATATTTCATAGGTATTGGTAGAGTATCACTATTAGAAATAAGTAAAGCTTGTATTATATTTTGTATATTTTTGTGAATAATCCTTAAATCACCTATGGTATTTTCCATTATAATTTTAAATCTATTTTTATATACTAAAAAATTTACCGTTCTCGGTGTTGTATAAATGAAATCTGGTTTCTTAAATCATCCATATCGGCATGAATACCACAAGTATCTGGACATTGTAATTGAATAGTAGGTTGAGTCTGTGCGACTACAGGTGCTAGTGTTGGCACAGCTGTTTGTGCAGCTGTTGGAGCAGCTGTTGGAGCAGCTGTTGGAGCAGCTGTTGGTGCTGGTGTTGGAGCAGCTGTTGGAGCAGCTGTTGGTGCTGGTGTTGGAGCAGGTGTTGGTGCAGGTGTTGGTGCTGGTGTTGGTGCTGGTGTTGGAGCAGCTGTTGTATCTGGTTCCGGTTCAGGCTCTGGTTCTTCTTCTGGAGTTTCCTCACACAGCCAGTTAGGATTAACTTTATTCGCGCCCTTACTCTCCTTGTTGACTTTAAAGCTACACTTATTTGTGCTACCGTCGTAGTTACATCCCATAGGCTCTCCCTCATTTTTCATATCATTTCCGGTGGGGCCGTACTTCGGCACCTTCGACCAATACTTATGACAGTCACTCGCATCTTCACAATCTGATATATATATCAAGCCACTACAGTTTTTTTTACCTCCAGCAGCAGCAAAAGATTCAGTCAATGTATTTTTACAGGTACACATATATAAAACCTTAAGAAAAACCAATACAAAAATTAAAAATAGAATAAGGTTAGTAGTAATTGGCGTGATACATAGAAGTGGTTTAATATAATTACTTTCCATTAGTACTAATTTTTATTTTTATATATACTTTAAAGTGTTGGTTACAGTGTTTAAAAATTTAAACACTAATAAGTGAGTTTTGTACGAATGAAATTTGTTCTCTTAAAGAATCCATATCTCCATGAATTCCGCAAGTATCTGGACATTGGGTTTTAATGGGGGCTTCAGTCGGTTGTAGTCTTGTAGTTGTTGGAGCAGCTGTTGGAGCAGCTGTTGGAGCAGCTGTTGGTGCAGTTTCTATATTTTCCTCAAAATCGGTTACACATTCGCCGTCCGACGAGCTTCCTTTTGATTCATCAAGTCTGCAAAAGATTCTTT
>MDTA01180514.1_pt1 | contig 10547 bp, 13 predicted proteins | sample 811151 | NCBI WGS metagenome assembly MDTA01 (sample SAMN05326648, study PRJNA326480) | marine metagenome | isolation source: seawater | place: Indian Ocean: South | collected 2010 | reverse complement strand
GACGCGGGGTGGAGCAGTCTGGTAGCTCGTCAGGCTCATAACCTGAAGGTCGCAGGTTCAAATCCTGCCCCCGCAACCAATAAAATCAATGGCTTGGCAAAACTTCCAGGTCATTTCTTTATGGAAAAATGGGTTTATTGCCAAAATGGCGCGTAGTATCCTTGGCTACGGCGTCAGAGAGCATCGTCCCAATGAACCGAAGACCTTGAATACACTATCTGTAAAAGCGGATCACTTCTTTGGGGCCGATCAGGTCGGGTCGCTGTGATTAGACTGGTCAAACTGGTTATCTTTGGCTAAGTCTTTGGCTAATTCTGCGAATGACACCCGTAATTCTGAAGGTTTGACCATGCCCCTGCAAATTCATCAGTTTCCTTGCCGATCAGACAATTATGGATTCCTGGCGCATGAACCCGATTCGGAATTGACCGCGTGCATTGACACGCCCGACGCCGACGCCATCAATGCTACTTTGGAGGAGAAGGGTTGGAGACTCACCCATATCCTGAATACACATCATCATGAGGATCATACCGGAGCAAACCTGCTGCTTAAGGAGCATTGGGCGTGTACGATTGTTGGTGCAGCCAACGATGCCGAACGCATTCCGGGAATAGACGTGCGGGTGTCGGAGGGGGACGAGTATACATTCGGCTCCATAGCAGCCAAGGTGTTCGAGGTACCCGGTCACACGTCCGGACATATTGCGTATTACTTCGCGACCGAAGGTGTCGCGTTCGTTGGAGATACTTTGTTTGCCCTTGGATGCGGTCGCCTATTCGAAGGGACCCCAGCGATGATGTGGAGCAGTTTGCAGAAGCTGATGGCTCTGCCCGATGAAACTATTATTTACTGTGCGCACGAATACACTCAGGCAAATGCCCAGTTTGCTCTGTCGGTCGAGCCCGGTAATGCTCGCCTAGTGGCACGCAGTAAGGAAATCGACGAGTTGCGTGCGCAAGGTTTGCCGACCGTGCCTACGACGGTTGGCCTGGAGCGAGCCACGAATCCCTTCTTACGCCCGATGAGTGAGAGTTTGCAGGCTACAGTTGGCTTGAGCGGGGCTGACCTCGTATCGGTGTTTGCTGAGACCCGGAAGCGCAAGGACAACTTTTGAGCAGGGAGCCTTACCTGCATCCCTTTGCGCTCGAAACGCACCAGGCGGGCGTGGACTTGTAATTTGTAACAGTGTGAAATAATCAACGATTTATGACTGATGGTAAAACCGTAATGATATTTACGGCTAGCCTATTCGTAATCCAAGGAGGGACGAGTGGCTGACAAGAGTGAAGTTCGCGATGGCATGCGGATCGAATGGGATGTTGAAATCCCCATGGATGACGGCGCATTCGTACGTGCCGATATCTTCCGACCGTTCAAAGAAGGTCGCTATCCAGTCATCCTCTCTTATGGGCCCTACGGCAAAGGGCTCGACTTCAAGGAGGGTTATACGACAGCTTACGAGATCCTCGAACGGGATTATCCAGACTCCCTGCAGAATACGACGGCCAAGTATATGAACTGGGAAGTCGTCGACCCGGAGAAGTGGGTGCCAGACGGCTATATATGCATTCGTATTGACAGCCGTGGCGCTGGGCGCTCGCCTGGCTTTATTGATGTGCACGGCCCGCGTGAGACGCAGGACCTTTACAACTGTATTGAATGGGTCGGCGTACAGTCATGGTCGAATGGTAAGGTTGGCCTCAACGGAATCTCTTACTACGGCGCTAACCAGTGGCGTGTGGCCGCCCTCAAGCCGCCGCATCTCGCGGCAATCTGCGTTTGGGAGGGTTTCTCTGACAACTACCGTGATAATTTCCGGCACGGCGGAATTCTATGCGTTTTCCGCAAACACTGGCAGGATATGCAGGTCAAAACCGTCCAGCACGGAGTGGGCGAGCGCTGTCGTAGGAGTAAAATCACCGGAGAATTGGTTAGTGGGCCGGACACACTGTCCGACGAAGAGCTGGAGAAGAACCGGGTCGATCTTTGGAGCGTACTTTTAGAGAACGTCACTGATGGCGAGTATTACAAGTTGCGCGCCGGCGAGCTGAGCAAGATTGAGGTGCCACTTCTATCAAGTGCAAATTGGGGCGGCCAGGGTCTGCATTTGCGCGGCAACGTTGAAGGCTTTGTCAACGCAGCGTCGTCCCAAAAATGGCTGGAGATTCATGGCGGCGCCCATTGGGCCGAGTTTTATACTGACTACGGCGTAGGCTTGCAGAAGCGGTTTCTCGGCCACTTCCTCAAAGGCGAGGATACCGGCTGGGACAAGCAACCGAAGGTTCAGGTTCAGGTCCGCCGACCCGGCGAGGTCAAGTTCCCCTCTCGCGACGAAAACGAATGGCCTCTGGCGCGCACCCAATGGACCAAGTTTTACCTCGATCCTCAGGAGAAGTCGCTGGGGGAGACATTGCCCAGCGGGACCGAAACTCTCGAATACGAGGCGATGGGCGAGGGTATCACCTTTCTCAGTCCGACGATGAGCGAAGATGTTGAGATTACCGGCCCGCTGGCGTTAAAGGTATTCTTATCGTCCGAGACCACCGATGCCGACATCTTTCTCGTCTTCCAGGTTTTTGACCCGGACGGCGAAGAGGTTGTTTTTTATGGTGCGCTTGATCCGCACACGCCGGTTGGCCAGGGGTGGCTGCGTGCTTCGCACCGCAAGCTTGATACGGAACGAAGCAAACCTTATCGGCCCTATCATTCGCATGACGAATTATGGCCTCTGACGCCCGGCGAGCCGGTCGAACTCGATATCGAGATATGGCCGACCTGTATCGTCGTGCCTAAAGGTTACCGTTACGCTCTCAAAATTCTCGGCCGTGACTACGAGTGGTCCGGCGCAGCCGCGACGCTTTCCAACATGAAAAACCCGATGAAAGGTTGCGGGCCGTTCGTGCACGATGATCTGCAGGATCGGCCGCCGACAATCTTCGACACGAGCTACACGCTCCACTTCGCACCCGACAAGCAGCCCTATTTGCTCATGCCGATAATACCGCGCTCATAACTACAATTTGAATCTCAATTATTGAACATAGTCCATAGAAATGGGATGTAACAAAAATATCCCCAACTAACTGATCGCTCCATAATATGAAACTACGTTTACCCCTTTGTCTGCTGTCTTTACTCTTAGTGGCTATGCCCTCATTTGTTTATGCTGAAAATACCTTGATCGAAGATTTTAAATCTCAACCGGATACGCGCTGGCGGTTCATTGCAGATACGGTTATGGGAGGGGTTTCCGAAGGTAAGATTGAATTTTTTCACGATAATGGGGACGCTTACGCCCGTATGACCGGCAATGTAAGTACAGCTAACAATGGCGGTTTTATCCAATTCCGCATGAAACTATCAAAGTCCTTACCTGCGGAAGCGTTGGGCTTGAGGTTAGTCGTACGAGGTAACGTGCAACGTTATTTTGTACACCTAAGGACCGGCGGAACTTTTTTACCTTGGCAGTACTATCAAGCGGCCTTTGATGTATCGGAAGACTGGACTGAAGTATTTTTACCGTTCAAGGACTTTAAAGCTTCCGGAGCTTTTCTAAGTAACACGCCAAGTCCGGAAGGTATAAAATCTGTGGGGATTGTCGCCTTTGGCCGAGATCATGTGGCAGAGGTAGATGTCCGTAAAGTAAGTTACTTTTGAGCTTTGAGATACAAAGTCCTGCCAGCAAGACATGATAACTTGAATTTACTTTGAGGAATTTTGCCAATTCCCCGAATGACAGCGGCCAAAGTGAACCAACGACCAATGCTCGGGCATCCGATTGTTTAGGAGTGCTTCAAATGGTGCTGCATCGCCAACAACAAGGCCCTTATCTTCAACTGCTGCTATATAGCGCCGCAGCGTCTCGGCTACCTGAGCTGTGACAGAATCTGGCAATTCGTCTAGCTCCGAGAAAAACCGTTTTACACCCCCCGAGACGAAGTTGGCAGGGGTGTTCTTTGTTGTATGAAAACCGGGCGAAAGAACCTTTGTTGGGTCGTCAACGCCATAAACTACTTTTATTGCCCTTAGATATTTTTTCTCTGAAAAGGCAGCGCCACAAAAATGATGGGCCACATCCGGTGTCAGCTGCAGATAGTACGGCCACCGTAAAAATGTAAATCCCGAAGAGAGAAAATATGCCGCGCGTTCTTCATCTCGTTTCAACTTCCATACATCACCATAATGATCCGGCCCTTCATACTCCCATACGAGTTTCATAGTCGTCGAAACACAGTCAACCTTATAATATTTCCGTCGGTTGCCGGCGTCGTAGTAAAACCGCTCTTGAGCATCCCACGCGTGCTCAGGCCAAAATATCCGGCATACCTGTAAAAGCATTTTTTCCGACATTTCCGCTGACGGGCCATTAAATTTGGTAGTTTCAGCCATGTGATAAACCAGGGGTCACCTTAGCAATTAATATAGAAAAGAGGACCGCGCACCGCGTGCGAAGGATGATCCAACAAGGTATAACCAGTATACTTTTCCATCAAGGGACAAAGGGTCCCGTCGAACCGATATCGGGTAGGAGTCCTGCCCGATACCACCTGCCAGGCGTTTACCCGGTAAATCGCGCGTATGACGCCGTCTTTGAGACCAATTCCATATTCAGCTTTGGAGGCACGTTCAATATTCAGCCGCCAATTTCCTCGGATGCTCTCATACAACTCAGCAGCAGACATGTCCTTATGCCACCGCTTGTTAATCTTAAAACAGACCGCAGAAATTTTTCTGCGAAATTTTAACCCCTTATATTGCTCCTCGATATTCTTTACCGACATCAATCCGAACTGTTCGGCATCAATGCCACGCACTTTATTAGCGATTTGCTTGACGTCTAGAACGTCGATGAGTGTGCTTTCAAGAAGTAGGGCGTTATGCTCGGTCAGTCCATGACGAATGATATCGACCTCAGGTCCGTTCCGGGCGGAAAGCTTTTGTAGAATTTCGAATTTGGGATCGGTGATACCGTGTTTGGTTTTCTGTTGTACGTGCGAGAAAACCCGGTTTCCGGTTCCCTTGCCAATATAAAAATAAGTTTTAGTTCCGGGATAACGCAGCCCGTAGACGTAATGTCCTAATTGCTCAATCGTACGTTTAGAAAATTTTTTAATCATCCTATCAGGTATCCTCGAACAGTAAAACTTCGCCCACGGTGACGACAGTATGCCATGTCTTGGCTGGGTCCATAGAGCCCATCGACATATTTTCCATTCCTGCCGGAAGGTATTTCAGGCTTGCTAAGTTCTGCTATGCAATAAACTCCCATTGCATAAGCGCTTAATCGGGAATTTAGTCAGCCTCTTATCCTGTCAGGCAACTCTTTATTTGTTTGTCTGCAGTATTCTTTCATTCTAAGGCGCTTAATCTATCGGAATATCGCGATAAGTTTTCCGTGTATGTAGCCGCGCACTGTCTTCCTTCTCGAACCACTTTTTTCTATGAGTTCGATGAGATACCAATTTTGCCGGCGCACCTTTGCTCGCACCCTAACTTGTGTTCCCAGCGGCACTCGAAGGATTACGGCTGCTTTCCAGCCTGGGTTGGTGCGCAGGGCGGCACGCCCGACGATAAAACCATGTTTGTTGATTTGTGTGAGCTGCGGCTGCGTTGATCTTTTTGGTGCGTTTGGACGAAGTTTATGACGTTGTTTGGATTGTTGCGGAAGCGGCGCCAGAAATCTTTTTGCTGCTGGCGGTTGTTGTTTTTGTGGCTTGGCTCGTTGCGTCTGTTGAGGCACTAAAGGTCGTTGCACCTGCTGCGGCGCTTTTTCGGTCTCCGGCATTTCATCAGTCAGGAATGCTGCTAAACCTATTAGGATGATTGCGGCCATAATCGTGAAAATCAATGAACGCCGTCGCCTCAGGATGCTGAGGCCAGCAAGGGATATCGACGGCGTTAGGCTTTGCGGCGAGGTTATTGTGGTCCTAATTGTCCTTGGCGGTTTGGTGTTTGGTGGTGACGTTTTTGCCGTGCGCTTGGTTCGACGTTTCTAAATGGGCTTTTGATTGATTTCCTCTAATGCGCACCAGCCGCAACCCTTGTCGAAATGGCCGTGTTCGGCAGGTTTCTTTTCGCACCTCAGGAGTTTTCCAGTTGACGGGTCGGCGTAGTCTTTGAGGGTATCGCGCCATATTGCCGCCGACGGCCGGGAAGACGATTGGAATGCCTGGTCGAATAGGTTTCGGAATGTGTCGGGAAAATAGGCGTGGACGCTTTGCCGTGCTGGTTTGCTTTTCCGTGAAGTTTTTACGCCGTAAGCATAAAAGTTTGCATTGATCATATCCTGGATCGTACCGCCGTTGGTACCGCTTGCTAGGCGCGCTTGAAACGGGTGGATCCCGTTATTCAGTAACCTGAAAACAATCACCGCCAGCGCAAAAAGATCTTGTTGTTCACCTAGCGTGTCTGGGGTTTTCCCCGATGCCTCTGGGGCAATATATTCCGGTGTAAATTGATGAGCGGGAAAATTGCCGGCTTTGCCACCATCAACGCTAAATCCATCGCAATCGAGGATCGAGACCAGCATTTCTTCGGCATGAAGCCTACAATTGACCGGCTTTAAATCAATGATGTGATGACCGCGCTTATGGATGGCGCTTACGCATAAGGCTAGATTATAGGCTGTTGTCAATCGGTAACCGTAGAATTCTGGCAGGCCGGATACTTGGCGCATTCTTTTTTGCAACATGCGTTCCAGTGAAACCGACCCGTCGAAATCGATTTCAGGCATTGTGAACCCCAAAAACGCGCCATTCTTGCTCTCGGCAATAGCCGTCGGCCATGCCAGTTGGCAGAAGTCTGGCTTGCCTCTAGCAAGTATCGGCTTCCGGTCTAACATGGCCTCGAGTTTTGGTGCGTACAGATCTCGATCTTTGTCGGATTTATAGAGTTTAATAACTTCGTCCGACCGATTTGGTAAGCGGTGAATGTCACCCGCGCCGCCCCCAGCAATCCGTTCCCCGATTTTAACCGCTTGGCGTTTTGAGGAGGATACTTTTCGCAGATAAACCCTAGCAGGCGAAGCCATACTCATTCGGGGGTCCTGATGGCCCAAAGAAGTGTTTTATCATCTCCTGTGACAGCGCGAACATTATCTGCCGATAGGGTATTGAACAGTGCAGTTTCGCCGGTCTGTCTATTGGCGGTCTTGAGGAAATCGACGACAGGCCTCACGAACTTATCAAACGGTCCTGCGCAGCCTTTGGTCATCGCCATCGGTGTTACGCCGTCGCTCATCAGCAAAATGGTATCTACGGGGCCGTCGAATGGCATTATTCGTAGATGGCTTTCCCACTCATCCATCGTGACGAAATAGGTCTCGTTGGCATATTCCCCATTCTCTGGCTTGGATACAATGGCCGCTTCTGTATTGTCTGTCATAAAGTGGGTGCCCGCGCCGTCACCGACATGGAAGAAAGCCCCACCGTGCGCATCTGCCACCGTCATTAAGAATGTCGATGCGAAATCGCGCAACGAGAGCGGTGTTTCACTCTCTGAATCGTCAGGCGTTTTAATGAGGGTTTCCCGGGTTTTGTTTACCGTGGCGATGATCTCGTCTGCTATTCGTTCGGGATCGAATTCGTCTGCTGTGGGCAGGGCGTGAATTCTGGAAACAGCGTCGTCGACGAAGGCTTGTGCCCCGATATGACTGAGCTTCGCGCTACCTGCGCCGTCGGCGACCGCGGCGATCAGCCGGCCACAATTCGTGACCTTGAGTGCAAATGCATCCTGGCAGGGAGTACCTTCCTCAATGTGCGAGAAACCGACAACCGACACCCCACCGACTTTCCATCGATCCGTGGTAATTTTTGTAATAACCGGTTCAACCATGTGGGTGACCGTTCCTTATTCGCGGATTACGCCGCGTGTATTATGTGGAAACCGTACCCCAATCGACCGCGGGAAGTTGTACCTCGCTATCCTGAGACGCTTTTGAGCCCGAGGAAGCGCTGCGGCTGAGCCATAAAAACAATTCCTTGAATTTCAGCCCATCTAATTTGACCGGTGAGCGATTGGAGAATTGTTTGAGAGCATCGAATTCCGCTTCCTCGGTCCCGATAGCGAATATGACCACTTTATTTTCGTCTTCTGCCCGGCGGCAATTCGAGGCGGCTTCTTCCCAATCTAAATCGGTGGGTTCACCATCAGTAATAAGAAAAATCCATGGTCGGTTATAGGGGATATCGTGAGCGCGATAATTTTCCTTCTGAGCTTCGATCTTTTCTAATGCAGTCTGCATGGCGGTGCCCAGAGGGGTAAGCCCGTTAGCCTCTATCGTGGGAGCGCTAAAATCAAGTGCATCACTCCAATCACCAATGGTTTCGACCTCGTCGTTTCCACCAAAGCGCACGACCAGTAATTGTACGCGCTGGGCGGCGGTGTCATCGTTTTTTAGTTCCTCCTCCAGGATTTTGAGCCCGGCATTGAGTTTGTCTATCGGTTCACCTGCCATGGAGCCGGACCCGTCGAGCACGAGCACGCACGGTAGACGTTGGCTGGTATTATCGGTCAGAACCACGTCTGGAATTGTCAGGCCGCTCATGATGATCTCCTTTATGAGTGTTGACTTTTATCTGCGATTGCAAGGAGTGCTCAGTCAATTTAGATACCCAGCCCCTGCATCAAATTCTTTCGAAGTATTTTTGACATCGTATAGGATACTGCAAACCAAACAAGACCAAGGTAAAACCAATTATCGGCTGGTGCCCAGCCTACGATCAACATAAGTAGGACGATACAAGCGCTAACTATTAGGGCGAGCCTGCTTGCATTACGCCACGCCTCCCATCGTGCCCATTCGAGGGCGCGTGTTTTGGGCCTTTCCGTGATTTCCTTTACCGTGGCATCGGCGGCGTTTAACTTGCGCTCGCAGGAGTAAGACTTCGAGCGGGCGGTTGGCAGTAAGCGGTTCAGACGTTTTCCCGTACTGTTCCGCTCGTCAAAATTGCCACTTTTCGTGCGCGGGAGGCCGGATCCCATAGCCACCAAACGAGTAACTTCAGCACCTGCGGCAGTAAATTCCTTGCGGGCCGCCGCCAGGTCGGTAGCAGCCTTAGCAAGTTCTCTCTGTTCTGGGTTGGATAGGTCGAAGTCGTCGGACATTTTATAGCGACGGTAGGTAATCATCCGGGCTTCGAAAAAGGCCCAACCCAAGCAAATCAAAACACAGGTGACGTCCAGTCCGTCCATAGTATGGTGCTAGGCCTCAAGAGTTTTGTTCACAAGGATGGGTCAACCACCTTGATCTTGGAACGCGCCGAAACTTAATCTCTAAAAAGATTACTGAATTAATAAAAAAATAGAGACTGAGGCGTGGCATGTCAAAAAAATCGGAAAAACAGAATTCTTCAGACGGGGCGGGCCAGTTCGACGTCATTCTCACCGATGTCGGGCCTGCGAAGATGGGTGTTATCGGCGTCGTCCGCGCCGCCACCGGGCTTGGCCATTGGACGGATGTCGTTCTCGGGGTGGTTAAATAACGGGCGATCTGCCGGGAATTTCTGGTGCGCGGTCAAGGCGTTCCTTGCGCCAGGCGTCGGGCTGCGACTTCGTCGCCGTTTATCAGCTTTTTGAGAACCCAAACGAAGACCCCCATTAAAAACATCAATAACACCCAGGCGCCATAACCTCTTCTCTCGTCGCTCGTGATCCGGCCGATAAATCCGAGGATACAGAAGATCGTAATTATCGATGCCACAAGCTTAAAAGCACCAATGATCAGCCCGAGGGCTAAGCCATTTGACCCAATCGAAATCACGAACATACGTACTACGCTAAATAACGTTACTAGACCGCCGATGATAATAATGACCTTGCCATAGGTTTGGGTCCATAGGTTGTAGTCAGGTGGCGCATTTTCCGGCGTCATAACCCCCAGCGCAGTGACAGTCACCAGCGGTGTAATCAGCGTCATTAACGACCAGCCGAGATCAGCGCCATCCTGGAAAATGACCACCCGGTTGGTCATGCCAAGGACAAACAAAATCGAAAATGCTATCAGCGCGCCCATGGCCCAGGCCTTGAATACCTGTTCTTCTGACATGCCGTCGGATTGGGGTGCCGATCTTTGTTGTATGCTGGGTGCTGCGGCGGGCGGATAGTTTTGGACTAAATGCTGCGCACGTCCGACCGGTGACGGGACGATTTGAACGGATGTGTCGGATTGGGCTGCAAGGGTTTCGACCGTCATCGCGGAAATATCGCCCGCTTGTGTGAAAAGCAATATCAGCGCAAACATAAATGCGGTGAGCCATGTGCAACACCATTTCATCCGGTTGCCTCCTTCAGCCTAGTCTCATCCTTGCAGTCTATCGATCATTTTATACGTCTATCGTGCATAGGTATAGTAAGCGGTCAACCCAGTTGACAGAGAAAGAAAACTGCCAGAACATTAATCAGTTGATATACGAAGCCTGCATCTTAATTCCGGTGTGGAATAGCTGCCGCGACGGCAGGGGGCGTAGTGCGAGGTAATGTTTGGAGGCTGTATGAATAATATAGGTTTTCTGGTCTGGTCTTCTGATCTCGCGCTGGGCGAAGAT
>MDTA01137263.1_pt1 | contig 10547 bp, 8 predicted proteins | sample 811151 | NCBI WGS metagenome assembly MDTA01 (sample SAMN05326648, study PRJNA326480) | marine metagenome | isolation source: seawater | place: Indian Ocean: South | collected 2010 | reverse complement strand
TCATCTACAGACGGTGTTGGAACGAAACTTGAATTAGCGAATAAGTTTAAAAAATTTGACACAATAGGAATAGACTTAGTGGCAATGTGTGTAAATGATTTAATTGTTCAGGGAGCTAAACCTTTATTTTTTTTAGATTATATGGCTATAGGAAAAATTAATTTAAAGAAGATGAAGTTGATTATAAAGGGAATTATGAATGGATGTAATATATCTGAATGTCAACTAGCTGGTGGTGAGACAGCTGAAATGCCCGGGGTCTATGAAAAAAATAAATTTGATCTTGCAGGATTTTCTGTTGGAATAGCATCTAAAAGAAAATTGCTGACTCAATCAAATGTGAAAAATCATGACGTTATTTTGGGAATACCTTCAAACGGATTGCACTCAAATGGCTTTTCTCTTTTAAGAAATATTTTAAAAAAAAGAAAAATAAATAAAAAATTAGAAAAACAAATTCTTAAACCCACTAAAATTTATGTTAAAGAAATTCTAAATCTTGTAAATAGAAGACTTATCAGTTCTGCAGCGCATATTACTGGTGGAGGACTTATTGAAAATATTTCTAGATCAGTGCCAAATAATTTATCAATAAATATAGATTTAAAAAAAATAAAAACTTTAGAAATTTTTAAATGGCTAAAAAAAAATAATATTTCTGATAATGAAATGCTTAGGACTTTTAATTGTGGTATAGGTTTTTGTGTAATTCTTAAAAGGAAAAATGTAAATAAAATAAAAAAATTTTTTACGAATGAATTTAAGCCTTATGAAATTGGATATATTTCAAATTCGAAGTCTAAAGTAAATTTATTTAACAAAATTCAATGGTAAAAAAAAGAGCTTGTATATTTATTTCTGGAAAAGGTTCAAATTTAAACAATCTTATAAAAAGATCTAGAGATAATAGTTTCCCAATTAAGATAAATTTAATAATTTCAAATAAAGCAAATGCTGAGGGGTTAAATTACGCAAAAAAATTCTCAATTCCTTTTATAATAATAGATACATCAAAAAAAAATTATGAAATTAAAATTTTAAATGAGATTTCAAAAAGAAATATTTCGATAATATGTCTAGCTGGTTACATGAAAATTCTATCAAAAAGATTTATAAGACAATTTAAAAGACCTATTTTAAATATTCATCCATCTTTACTGCCTAAGTTCAAAGGAGTTAATACTTACAAAAGGATAATCGAAAAAAAAGAGAGAATTACTGGCTGCACGGTTCATTTTGTAAATGAATATTTAGACTCTGGAAAAATAATATTGAAGAAAAGCTTTGAAATTAAAGCTTCTGATAATGAAAGAAACTTGAAAATTAAAACACAAATTATGGAACACAAATCTTATCCAGAGGCTATTATTAAAGTATTTAAATATATTAATTTTTAAAGAAAAATTTAATTTCTGCTTTAGCATTTTCAAGAGAGTCTGACCCATGAACTGAGTTTTTATCAATCGAGATGCCAAATTTTTTTCTAATTGTATTTTCCTCAGCCAATTTAGGGTCAGTTGAACCCATTATTTGCCTATTTAATAATACTGCATTTTTACCCTCTAAAATCATTACAATTATAGGGCCTGATGAAAGATAAGAACACAAAGCATTATAAAAAGGTTTAGATTGATGAACTTTATAAAATTCTGCAGCCTCATCTTTGGTAATCTGTATTTTTTTTGATTGTAAAATTTTAAGATTATTATCTAAAAAAATTTTTTTTATTTCTTCACCTAAGTTTCTTTCAACAGCATCTGGTTTAATTATTGACAGAGTCTGTTCTAAATTACTCATAGTTTTTTTCAATTAATCTATTTAATAGTCTAACTCCAAATCCAGTTGCTCCGCTTGAATTTAAAGCACCTCCATATTTGGAGAAGGCCATACCAGCAATGTCTAAATGCGCCCATGGAGTTTTATTCAAAATAAATCTTTGCAAAAATTGAGCTGCTGTAGTTGATCCAGCTCCACCTACGTAATTTATGTTTTGCATATCAGCATTTTTGGAATTCATGAGTTTATCATAATTTTTATGAAGAGGCATTCGCCATACTTTTTCTTCTACTTCTTCACCGGCGAGAAATATTTGTTTTGATAACTTATCATCATTCGAAAACAGTCCAGCATATTCTGATCCTAAACAAACTATAATAGCACCGGTTAAGGTAGCTAAATCAACAATAAATTTTGGTTTGAATCTTTTCTCTGTAAACGTTAATGCATCTGCTAAAACTAGGCGTCCTTCTGCGTCAGTATTTAATACTTCAATAGTTTTTCCGCTGTATGACTTTACTATATCCCCTGGTCTCTGAGCGTTTCCACTCACCATGTTTTCTACTAACCCTACTACACCCACAACATTAACTTTTGCTTTTCTTAATGCTAAGTTTTTCATTAAGCCAACGACAGTAGCTGAACCAGCCATATCATAAGTCATGTCTTCCATAAACCTTGCCGGTTTCAGTGAATAACCACCTGTATCAAAGCAAACTCCTTTACCAACGAAAGCTAAAGGTTTAGAATTATTCCTAGCACCATTCCACTCCATAGTAACTAGATATGAACCTCTTATACTTCCTTGACCTACTCCAAGCAAAGCATTCATGCCAAGTTTTTTCAGTTTTTTCTCATCATATATAGTTATTTTCAAACCATGTTTTTTTAGGGAGTTTAGTCTTTTTGCATACTCATCTGGATGTAAAATGTTTCCTGGCTCAGAAACTAAATCTCTAGTGTAAAAAGTACCTTCCTCCAAAGCCTTAAACTTTAGTTGATGTTGATTTGAAGGTTTATTTTTATTTCCAACTACATTAATATTTATAATTCTTTTTTCCTTTTTAGATTTGTATTTAGTGAATTCATAAGATTTTAATTTTAATCCATGCAAAAAATGACCTAAAAAATTTGCATGTTTAGCTATAATACTATCAGCATTTAAAAAATAATCACAATTCTTTCCATAGTTTATACGTCCATGAAACTCCGCCCCCAAATTTTCTATATCAGAAGTCTTAAAATTATTTTTTATGGATAGTAAAACTATTTTCTTTTTTGAATTTACCTCAAAAATAAGTAAGTTTTTCTTCAAATCATTAGTTTTTAATAAATCGTTTATGTAGGAAAACTCCGAGTTTGAGAGATACTTTTTTAATCCGTTAATTTTATATTTTTCGTCAGTGAATAAAACAAGATTAGCTGAAGTTTTGTTATAAGTTTTTTTTAAATAATTTATTTTTATTGACATAATTTTAAAATCTATTGGTCTTGTTGCTATATATGGGCGAATATATCATATTTCAATGGAATATTCTTAATGTTGTACTATCATAGGTTGAGTTTTAATTAAAGTTGCATTATTTATATATATCAATTTGTTATGCTAAAAAACAAAATTTATAGATACTTTACCGCAGAAATATTTAAATCATTTTTGACTATTTTATTCGCTTTTACGACAATAGCTTGGACTATTAGGGCGGTGAACTTTCTTGATTTAATAGTCGAGGATGGACATTCAGTAATTACCTATTTGTCGTTTTCTTTTTTTAATATAACTAATATTATAACAAAGTTCATTCCTTTGGCTTTTCTCTTATCACTAGTACTGTCTTTAATTAAATTTGAAAGACAAAATGAATTGATAATTTTATGGACAACAGGATTAAATAAAATAAAGCTTGTAAATTTGTTGCTTTATGTTTCTGTTCTAGTTTTAATACTTCAATTGTTATTTGCAACTTTCATAACACCTTCTGCATTAAATAAGTCTAGGAAAATTATAAAAACATCGGGTTTAGAGTCTATTTCTTCCGTCGTAAAAACAAATGATTTTAGTGACTCACTTAAAGGGGTCACATTTTATGTTGATAGTATACAAAACAATATGATGAAAAATATTTTTATTAGAGACGAAAGCCAAGTTTTTAAAAGTATTATATCTGAACAAGAAAATTCACGTAACACGACAATAATTTCAGAAAACGGATATTTCAAAGATGGTAAGTTAATAATGTTTAATGGTTTAATTCAAACCCAAAAACTTGATGGAGAAATAAATAATATAAATTTTGAAAAAACGACTTTATTACTTGATAGACTGTCATCAAGATCAATAATTCTTCCAAAATTGCAAGAGACTTCCACGATCACTTTGATCAATTGTGTTTTGAAAAACAATAATTCTGAAAAACTTTTAAATTGTCCAAAAGACGTAAAAAAAGATGTTATTGAAACTATTTCTAGAAGATTGGGAATGCCGCTCTATATTCCAGTTATAGCATTAATAAGTTCTTTCCTACTTATAGCCAATAGACAAAATAAAAAAAGATCTTCTAGATCTTATTTATACTTTTTCATTAGTTTTTTAATTCTGGTATGGGCAGAAATTTTCGTCAGGTACTCTGGATTTTCGTTTTTAAGTTTTATGACTTTTTTTGTAACACCAATTTTCCTTTTGCCAATTACCTATATTTTTCTATTGAGATTAATGAAAAGAGAGAAAATTAAATAATGAATAAAATTCTTTATAAATATTTAACTTTAGGTTTTTTAAAAATTGTTTTGAATTCGTTATTAATTATTTTCTGTTTTGTGTTTATTCTCAATTTGTTTGAGGAAATAAATTTTTTTAAAGATATAAACGTTGGCATTGGTTTACCATTGTTATTAACGTTGATGTATATTCCTAATCTATTAGTTCAATTACTCCCTTTTGCAATTTTTTTAGCTTCTATGTATTATTTTCTCTCTCTCCAATCAAATAACGATCTTCTCTCGTTAAAAGTATTTGGTTTTTCAAACTGGAAAATAGTTTTAATAATTTCAACCACTGCACTTATTTTTGGCCTATTTATATTATTTGCAGCTACACCAATTACATCAGCAATGATTAAATTTTATGAAAAAACAAAAGCGACTTATTCTAAAGACATTGACCATTTAGTTTCGATAAACAAAAATGGTGTTTGGATAAAAGAAATAAATAGTAACAACTTTAGAATTACAAAGGCCAAAAGTTTGGAGGGTAATTTTTTGAATGATTTAACAATATATGAATTTAGTAAAAATAATAAAGTGCAAAAAAGAATAGAGTCAAAAAGTGCAGATATTTCAAATAAATTATGGATCTTAAAAGAGGTGAAAGTTTACAACTTTAAAAATGAATTATACAATCTAGAAGAATTATCAGACTATAAAATCGATTCAAACTTCGATGAAAGTAAAATCAACTCACTTTATAAAAATTTAGACACAATATCTTTTGTTAGTTTAATTGCAGAATATGATGAATATATTAAAAAAGGTTATACTAATAAATTACTTAATAAAAAGTTAAATGACTCTCTTTCCTTGCCAATTTTTTTGTTTTTGATGGTAGTTCTTGCATCAATTTTCACTGTTGGCGCTATTAGAAAAACTCAGAATACTTATTATATTTTTATAGCAATTATTTCAGTTGTTGTTATATACTTTTTCAAAGACCTTTCAATTGCACTAGCAGAAACTAACAGAATTTCTCTTATACTGTCTATATGGATGCCAATAATAGCGATTGGGTTATTTTGTTCAATTGGAGTGATTCAAATAAATGAAAAATAAATTTAAAATATTTTTAATAGTGTGTTTGTTTCTTCAAAAAAACCTTTTTGCAAACGAGTTGGATATAAGTTCAAATAAAATCAAAGTTCTAAAAGATAGTCAGGAAGTTCGTTTATCAGGTAATGTCAATGCAAAAGACGTGAGTAATAATAATCTTAAAACAGAAGAAGCAATTTATGATAAAAAAAAACAGTTATTACAAGCGTTAGGACCAACAGAGATTATTACATCAAACAATTATAGGGTAGAAGGTTCACTTATATTTTTTGATAATATAAATAAGAAAATATTCTCTGAAAAGTCTGCAAAAGTATATGATATAGATGGGAACACCATTAACGTTGAAAATTTCCAGTACTCTGTAAAAAATAATATTTTTGTTTCTAAAGGAAAGATAGAAGTTAATGACATAAATAAAAATAATTATTTTTTTTCTGAAATTTATATTGATGAAAAAAAAAATAAAATAGTTGGAACTGATGTCAAAGCTTTTTTAAATCAGAAAGATTTAAAAATAGATAGCAGAAATGAACCCAGATTTTTTTCTAATAGCGCTATAATTTCAAAAAATGAAAGCGAGTTTCAAAAAGGTGTGTTTACTTATTGTAAAAAAAGAGACAAAGAAAAATGTCCGCCATGGGAGATTAGATCAAATAAAATTAAACATAATAATGCAAATAAGACAATTTACTACGATAAAGCAACATTAAAAGTTTATGATTTTCCAATTTTCTTTTTTCCTTATTTATCACACCCAGATCCAACTGTTAAAAGAAGGTCAGGGTTTTTGATACCTTCTTTAAATGATAGCACAAGTTTAGGGGCGAGTGTTACAGTTCCATATTACTTAAATATATCAAACGATAAAGATCTGACTTTTACGCCGAAACTTTACGGCAGAGAAAACCCTTTAGTGCTAGCTGAATATAGACAAGCATTTGAGAATTCATATTTAATCATTGATAGTGGTTATACCAAAGGTTATAAAGATAATACTGCTGTAAAAACTAAAGGATCTCGTTCACATTTTTTTTCAAAATATAGTAGATCTTTAATTGGCCAAAATGAGTCTATCAGCAATTTCAATTTGGATATACAAACAACTTCTAATGACACGTATTTGAAGGCGCATGATATTGACACGCTGCTAGCTAAAAGCGAAATAGACGTTTTAGAAAATAATATTGAATTTGATTATCAAAAAGAAGATTTATATTTTGGGGCATCGATAAGTGCATTTGAAGACATGACAGTAGAAAATAATTCAAAATATGAATATCTATTTCCTTATTTGACTATCAATAAAAATCTTTTTGTGGATGAGAATTATGGAATAATGGATTTTACTTCAAATTTTAGAGTAAGGAATTATGATGTAAATAAACAAACTGAATTATTTGTTAATGATTTCGAATGGCAATCAAATAAATGGAGTAATTCTTTTGGAGTGCAAAATCAGTTTAAAACTTTATTAAAAACTGTGAATTATGAAGCAAAAAATGCAAGTAACTATAAAACAGATAAATTAAATTCTGAGTTATCGGCAGCATTTGGTTATCTTGCAGATTTATCTTTTTATAAAAATAACTTAAAAACAAACAGTAATCATCTTATAAAACCAAAGTTATTGTTAAGATATGCCCCTGGTCATATGAGAAGATTAGATACCGGAAATCCATTAAAATACTCAAATTTATTTAATTTCAACAAAACTCAAGACATAGATGTTATAGAAACTGGGTTAAGTGCAGCTTTAGGAGTTGAATACAAAAACAATACTTTATTGGAAGATGGGGTTGTTGGTGAAGAAAAATTTGCATTAGCAATCGGTCAAGTTATAAATTCAGAAGAAAACGAAAAAATAAATCCTAAAACTTCGTTAAATCAAAGATTTTCAGACGTTGTTGGCGAGTCAAATTATTTAATAAGTAAAAACTTGAAATTAAATTACAACTTCTCTTTAGACCAAAATTATAACGATTTTAATTACAACGAAATATCCTCTGATTTTATATCTAAAAATACTAAATTTAATATTGGATATTTAGAAGAAAAAAATCATATAGGAAATCAAGAATATATCAAAACTAAGTTTGAGGTTAATTTAAATGATACAGGAAGTATTGATTTTTCTACAAAAAGAAATCTTTTAACAAATTCAGCTGAATTTTATAATTTGAGTTATAACTATATCAACGATTGTCTTAAAGCCGGTATACTTTATAGACGAGAATTTTATACTGACAGAGATATTGAGCCTGAGAATTCTCTAATGTTTACAATTTCAATAGTCCCGATTGGTGATATTAACAGTCCTAAATTTGATAGATGAGATCCTATAAAAAATTTTTTTCTTTAGTAATAATTTTTTTTTCTTTTGCCATAGAAGTATCTGGTAAAGTTTCAAATTCAATAATTTTAAAAGTAGGAAATCAAATAGTAACTGAAGGTGATTTAAGAAATGAAATATTAACGAATCTTATTTTAAATAAAAAAGAAATAAATCAAGAAAATATAAATATTAGCAAAAATTCCGCGTTGAACTCGCTTAAAAATTATTATCTTAAAAAAAATGAAATTGAAAAATATAAGATTGAAAGATTCAATAGAAGTGATTTAGATAATTATTTAAATAAAGTTTCAAATAGTTTAGGTATTTCAAGGTCTGATTTAAAAAAATTTTTTAATAATAATAATTTAAATTACGAGCTTTTCGAAGATAAATACAAGACAAATTTAATTTGGAATACTCTAATATTTTCACTATATAGAAATCAAATTGATTTAAACATGATTGAAATAGATAATGAATTAGAAAAAATAATTAGTTCAGAAAGAAATTTAAAAGAATTCAATCTTTCTGAGATACAGCTTAATGTTATATCAGAAAATCAAGATAGTTTTATAAAACAAATCAAAGAAACAATTTTGAAAGAGAGTTTCAGTGTAGCTGTATCTAAATTTAGTAAGTCACCCACAAAAGATAACAAAGGTAATTTAGGTTGGATATCTGAAAAAAGTTTATCTGCAAACTATCTGCAAAAAATTAAAAATTTAAAAAAGGGAGAAATTTCTGATCCAATAGTAGATGGTAATTCCATCATTTTTTTAAAAGTAAATGATTTAAGATATAATAAAAATAAAAATACCGATATAAAAAAAATTAAAGAAAATATTGTAAATAAGAAAAAAAATGAAAAGTTAAATCTATTTTCAAGAACACATCTTGTAAATGTTGAAAATAATACTTTCATTGAAATGAAAAAATGAAAAAAATTGCAGTCGTTCTTGGAGAGCCAAGAAGTATCAATTCAGAAATAATTGCGAAAGCATGGTCAAAGTTAAATAATCTATCGAAAAAAAAGATTTTTTTAATAGGTAGTTTTAAATTGATTAAAAACCAATTAAAAATATTAAAGAAAAGAATACCTATAGAAAGAGTAGAAAAATTTAATTCACTGTCAAATAGTAAAAAACTTCAAATTATTGATATTCCGTTAAATTTTAATAATGCTTTTTCTGTAAGAAATAATGACGCGAAAAAATATGTTTTAAAATGTTTAAACTTAGCTCATAACTTAGCATCAAAAAGGAAAATTCACGGCATTATAAACTGCCCGATAAACAAACAAAAAACTTTCGACAAAATGAGTATTGGAGTTACTGAATATTTAGCAAAAAAAAGTTCATTAACTAATAGTGAAGTAATGTTTTTATACAACAGGGATATCTCGGTTGTACCTATAACTACACATATTGAACTAAAGGAAGTCTCAAAAAAAATATCAAAAAAATTAATTGAAACTAAGATTAAAATATTAAATATCTACTATAAAAAAATTTTTAAAAAAAAACCTAAAATTGCTATTTTAGGTTTAAATCCACATAATAGTGAATTTCGATCTAATTCTGAAGAAAAAAAAATTATTATTCCTGCTATAAAATTTTTAAAAAAAACAACTAATATTTCAGGTCCCTATTCAGCTGACACAATATTTTTAAACAAAAAAAAATTTGATGTAATAGTTGGAATGTATCATGATCAAATTTTACCTCAATTTAAGGCGTTGTATAATTTTGACGCCATCAATCTAACATTTGGTTTAAAATATTTGCGTGGATCTCCAGATCATGGAACAGCTGAAAATATTATTAAGAAAAACAAAGCAGACTCAAAAAGTTTAGAAAAATGTATAAAATTTATCTTAAAAAAAATAAATGTCGTATTATAAAAAGTCTTTAGGACAAAATTTTTTAATTGATTCAAATATTATAAAAAAAATAATTTCAATAACAAAAATTGCAGGAGAAGATGTATTAGAAATAGGTCCGGGTAGTGGAAACCTGACTGAGCAAATAATTAAGCAAAAACCAAAAAGTATGATTTTAATAGAAAAGGATCAAAAATTAGCGAATCTTTTAAAATCAAAATTTAAAAATTACGATAATATATCTATTATAAATAAAGATTTTTTAAAATTAGAATTAGAAAAATTATTAAAAAAAAATACTTTAGTATTTGGAAACCTACCATACAACGTTTCTTCTCAAATTCTAATAAAATTTTTAAGATTAAAAAATTACCCAGTTATTTTTTCTAAACTAATCTTTATGTTTCAAAAAGAAGTTGGAAATAAAATAAAAGCAAAAGTTGGTGAAAAAGATTATGGTAGATTATCAATAATTACAAAATTTAAATTTAATGTAACAAAATGTTTTGATGTTTCAAATAATTGTTTTTTTCCGAGGCCAAAAGTGAATTCAACAGTTTTGCTTTTTAAACCGAAAAAAAAATTAAATTTTAAAATCAAAAATATCAAAAATTTAGAAAAAATAACTCAAATTTTTTTCTCAGGTAAGAGAAAAATGATAAATAAGCCTCTAAAAAATATTTTTAGAGATTCTGCTGAAATAATTTCAAAACTAAATTTAAACCTTTCAATGAG
>MDTA01209863.1_pt1 | contig 10548 bp, 11 predicted proteins | sample 811151 | NCBI WGS metagenome assembly MDTA01 (sample SAMN05326648, study PRJNA326480) | marine metagenome | isolation source: seawater | place: Indian Ocean: South | collected 2010 | reverse complement strand
TGTCAATGGGCTAAAAGTTTAGGATGTAAAGTTATTGGTACTGTTGGATCCGATGAAAAAATTAAATTAGCTAAAAAATATGGTTGTGATGAAGTTATAAATTACTCAAAAGAAAATTTTAAAGATAAAGTTATGGAAATTACTAACAATCAAGGATTGCCAGTAGTATATGATGGGGTAGGAAAAGTAACTTTAGAAAATTCTTTAGGATGCTTAAAAATGCGAGGAATGATGGTTTCATTTGGTAATGCATCTGGAAAACTTGATCCAGTTGATGTTGGTAAATTAATTGCGCCAAAAGGTTTATATTTAACCAGGCCAAGTATTGCTCATTATACAGCAACAAGGGAAGAGTTAGATGAAGCGTCACAAATGCTTTTTCAGATGGTAAAGACAGGAAAAATAAAAATAGAGATTTTCAAAAAATATAATTTAAAGGATGTAATAGAGGCTCATAAAGATCTTGAGGGTCGAAAAATTTTAGGTCCAGCAATAATTACTCCTTAAACTGAACATCCATATCTGACATGTGAAGCTTTAAGGCTTTTGTAGAAATCTGAATTTCTCTTATAAAAAAGACAATTGATATCATCATGGAAAGACAACATGAACCAAAGATTATTCTAGCAACAAATATTTTTTCTAAATACAATGCAAAAACTGTTAACATGTTAAACAAAAAACCAAATGCTGAGAACATTATAGTATATTTTAATACATTAATTCTATTATTTAAATTTTTAAGTTGGTCTTTCCACTCTGGGGGAGTGTGTTTTTCAAAAACATGTTCGTCATGAATTTTTCTTATTAAATTACTAAGAGTGTGAAATCTATTACTATAAACTCCCATAATCAAAGGAATAGCTGGGAACATTAAAGCAGTGACAGTATAATCAATATCCATACGAATCAATTTGATTATGAATCGATGCTTTGTTATTTACAAGTAAATTATAATGAAAAAATTTAAACTTTTTCTAGAATTAATAAGAATTAATAAACCAACAGGCACATTATTATTATTTTGGCCATGTATATGGGGGCTAACTTTAGTAAATGATTTTAATATTAATAAATTAATTTATTTAAAATATGCTATATTTTTTTTTTTAGGGTCTATGCTTATGAGATCTGCGGGCTGTATAGTAAATGATATACTAGACAAGAAATATGATACTCATGTGGAGAGGACTAAAAATCGTCCCATCGCATCTGGTAAAATTTCTATAGAATTAGCTTTGTTATATACAACAATCTTATGTTTTTTAGCTTTTATAATTTTGATACAATTTAATTTCACCACTATCATATTAGGCTTAGCTTCTATGCCTTTTGCTTTCACATATCCCTTGATGAAAAGATTTACATATTGGCCCCAACTATTTCTAGGATTTACATTTAATTATGGACTTATAATTGCTTGGTTTGCAATAAGTCCAAATTTTAGTTATATCCCAGTTGTTTTTTATATAGGGGCCATATTTTGGACATTAGCGTACGACACTATATACGGGTTTCAGGATATTAAAGATGATGAAATTATAGGAGTAAAATCTACATCTATAAAATTCAAAGAAAATCCTAAATTATTTATTTTTATATGCTATTTGATTTTCATTTTTATGCAGATTGTAGGTGGAATTATGATGAATTTTAACTATTACTTTTTTGTTGGTATCTTGGTTATTTCAGGACATTTATTAATTTATCAAACTATAAAATTAGATGTTGCTAAGCCAGATGAATGTTTAAAAAAATTTAAAAGCAATAATTTTCTAGGTCTTCTAATTTTTTTAAATATTTTAATAAATAAAGTTTATTAATAATGAGTAATACAAAAATTTTGTTAAGATTATTTAATGATTATACTAAAAAATATATTCCTAAAATTTTTCTGGCTTTAATATTCTCTTTAATACTAGCAGCGAGCACTTCATCAATTGCTTGGCTACTGGATCCTGCAATAGAAAAACTTTTCATACAGAAAAATAAAAGTTTGATGCTATTAATACCTTTAGGTATAGTTTTAGCTTTTGCCTCTAAAGGTATATCTTTATACCTAGCGAAAGCTACAATGATAAGTGTTGGTGAGGAATTAAGAAAATCTGTACAAGTAGACATGATGAACAACTTAATCAAGGCAGACACTGAAACTATAGAAAAAAAACATTCGGGAAAATATATTACTAATTTAATAGGTGATGTTAACTTTATGACCACACTTGTTAGTGTTGGAATACTAAATCTTTTTAAGGACACTCTTACGCTTATTGGATTATTGGGTGTGATGTTTTATCAAAATTGGAAATTATCTATAATTGCTATAGTTATGATACCTTTAGCTAGTTTTTTTGCAAGATATTTGGGTAAGAGGGTGAGTAAAGTTACAGTTCAAGCAATGGATATGGCAGCTGTGCTAAATACTCATCTAATGGAAATTTTTAGAAATCATAAATTAATTAAGGTTTTTCAAAAAGAAGCTTATGAAACCTCAAGGGCTAATAATGCTTTAGAACAACTTAAAAACAAAGCTAAAAAGTTAGCAATAATTTACGCTAGATCATCGCCAATTATGGAATTTTTGACTGGGATAATGATTGCAATTTTAATCTATTATTCTGGAAATTTAATAATGTCTGGAGAAATTGCTATAAATAATTTTTTTTCTTTTTTAGCTGCAATGATGCTGGCCTACCAACCCGTTAGATCACTTGCAACATTGAATTTAACGATTAATCAAGGTTTAGCAGCAGCTAAAAGAGTTCTTCCCGTGATTGACCAAAAACATCAGATTTTAGAAGATAGTAATTTAGATGAACTAAAAGTTTTAAACGGAACAATCTCCTTTGAAGAGGTAAATTTTAATTACAGCTCAAATGAAAGAATTATTTTAAAAAATATTAATTTAAATATATCTGGAGGTGAGATGACATCTCTTGTGGGTCACAGCGGAGCAGGTAAATCTACAATTTTAAATTTAATACCACGTTTTTATGATTGTACACAAGGTGATATTAAAATTGATGATCAGTCAATAATGAAAAAAAGATTATCATCATTAAGAAAAAATGTCTCCTTAGTTAGCCAAGAAACTACTTTGTTTGATGACACTATTTTAAATAATATTAAATATGCTAATTTAAATGCAACAGACGATGAAATAAAAAATGCAGCTAAGCTGTCCTTCTCAGACGAATTTATAAATTTACTTCCAAAAAAATATGAGACAATTATAGGAGAAAATGGAATTAGGCTTTCCGGAGGAGAAAAACAAAGATTATCAATTGCAAGAGCATTTTTAAAGAATAGTAAAATTATTCTCTTAGATGAAGCTACTTCTTCATTAGACTCTGATACAGAAAAGAAAATCCAGGATGCTTTGGGTTTTCTCACAAAGGGTAAAACAACTTTAGTAATAGCTCATAGATTATCCACCGTTTTAAATTCCCATAAAATTTACGTAATAGATAATGGGCAAGTAGTTGCTGAGGGAAATCATAGTGAACTTTTAAAAAATTCTGAGGTCTATAAAAATTTTTACGATAAACAGATACAAAAAAATTAATGAGACTTTTGTATAACTTATTAATATCAATCGTTATATTTTTATCTCCATTAATAATATTTTACAGAATATTAAAAAGAAAAGAAGACCCAAAAAGATTTTTAGAAAAATTTGGTTTTATGCAAAAAAAAAGAGGGTCTGGTAATTTAATATGGTTTCATTGTTCTAGTGTTGGCGAGTTTTTAAGTATAGTTCCATTAATCGAAAAATTTGAAAAAGATAAAGGTATTAAAAATGTATTGTTAACTTCTTCTACTTTAAGTTCATCAAAAATTTTTAACAAATTCAAATTTAAGAAGACTTTACATCAATTTTATCCAATAGATAGTCCATTAATAATTAATAATTTTTTAAATTATTGGAAACCATGTGCAGTTTTTTTTGTAGAGTCAGAGATTTGGCCAGAAATGTTAAATAGTTTAAAAAAAAAACAAATAAAAATTTATCTTTTAAATGCGAGAATAAGTAAAAGTTCTTTCAAAAGATGGAGATATTTTAAAAGTATTGGAAGTCAAATATTTAGTAATTTTGATTTTATTTTTCCACAAAATAAAGAGACTTTAAATTTTTTAAAGTATTTTAAAATTAAAAAAATAGAAATGTTAGGAAATTTAAAGTTTTCTGAAACAGAAAAGAAAAATAAAAGTAGGTGTCTTGATAAAAATTTTTATAAAAGAAAAATCTTATGTGCAGCTAGTACGCACAATAATGAAGAGGAGATGATCTCAAATATTCACTTAAGTTTAAAAAAGAAGGTAAATAATTTATTAACGATTATAATACCAAGACATATAGAAAGAGTTAAAGAAATTTTAAAAATTTTAGAATATAAAAAACTTAATTGTATTTGCCATAGTGAAAATAAAAAATTAAATAAAAATACTGATATATACCTAGTAGATACATATGGTGAAAGCAAAATATTTTATTCTACAAGTAAAGTTGTTTTTTTAGGTGGTTCTTTAATCCCAAGGGGAGGTCAAAATCCTTTAGAGCCATTAAGATATGGTTGTTACATAACACACGGAAAACATACTTTTAATTTTACAGAAATTTATAACTTACTTGAAAAAAAAAACTTATCTTTTAAGGCAAAAAATTTACATCATCTAAAAAAAATAATCTTTAATTTATTAATTAAAAGATCTAGCAATAAAAATGAAATAAACAAATTTAAAAGAATTGGAAAAAAAATACTAAATAAAAATTTTTTAAAAATTAAAAGCTTAATTAAATGAAACTAATCAAACCAAAATTTTGGGATAGAAGATATTATTCTTTTCTATCATTAGTTTTATACCCATTTTCCATAATTATTGATATTAGAAATTTTATTTACTCTTTTGTTAAATTAAAGAGGTACTCACAAATAAAAACTATATGTGTTGGTAATATATATTTAGGTGGTACAGGCAAAACACCTTTGGTCAATTTTCTCGCAAAAAAATTTAAAAATAAATATAAAACAGTGATAATCAAAAAAAAATATCAAAGTCATTTAGATGAAAAAAAATTGTTAGAAAAAAACAATAAAGTTTTTTTCGAAAATGATAGAGAGGTTTCTCTTATCAAGGCTATAAAAAATGATTATGAATTAGCAATTTTTGATGATGGTTTGCAAGATAAAAAAATACTTTATGATTTAAAAATAGTCTGCTTTAGTTCAATATCACTAGCAGGTAATCAATTGAGATTACCTGCGGGTCCTTTAAGAGAAAAATTAACTAATCTAAAAAGGTATGATGCTGTATTCTTTGTGGGGTACAAGACAGATAAAAAATTTATTAAAAAGATAAGGAAAATTAATTCAAAAATTTCAATTTTTAGTGGTGAATATGTTTGTGTGGATTATAAAAAATATAAAAATGGTAGCTATATAGTTTTCAGTGGAATTGGAAATCCAAAAGGTTTTGAAAATACATTGAAAAAATATAATATAAAGTTTAAATCAAATTTAATTTACCCTGATCATTATAAATATTCTGAAAACGACATAAGTAAATTAAAAAAAATAGCAAAGAATAAAAATTTAAAATTATTAACTACAGAAAAAGATTTTTATAGAATTCCGACCAAACTAAGAAAAAATATAGATTATTTAAAAATAAATCTTAAAATAAATAAACAAAAAGAATTTAATAAATTTATAATAAAATATTTATGAAAAATTTAAAGTATTTCTTGGAATTTTTAGTAATAAGTATTTTTTTCATAATTTGTAAAATTTTAGGATACAAGACTGCATCTAATTTAGGATATTTCATTGGTAAAAATATTGGTCCTAAATTTAGATCAAAAGAGATTATAATAGAAAATCTTAAAAATTTAGATCCATCAGTAAATGAAGATAAAATAAATGAGATTTCAAAAAAAATGTGGGGTAACTATGGTAGAATTTTAGCTGAGTATCCGCATATAATAAGTTTTAGGAAAAAAAAATTGGATAATCATTTAAAATTTGAGGGTATGAATAATTTAAAAAAAATAAAAGAAGTTGGAAAACCAATAATATTTATCTCTGGTCATTTTAATAATTTTGAATTAATGGCAATGATAATAGAGCGAGAAGGTATTGAGCTATCAGCAATTTATAGACCCTTAAACAATAAATTTCTAAATATTATCATGGAGTATTTAAGAAAAAATTATATTTGCAAAAATCAAATAAAAAAAGGATTAAAAGGTGTAAGAAAAGCGCTTGCTAATTTTAAAGATGGTAAAAGTTTAGCAATTATGATCGACCAAAGAGTAACTGAAGGTATTGACAGTATATTTTTTGGTAAAAATGCCTTTACGACAACCATACCAGCTCAATTTGTAAAAAAATTTAACTGTATAATTCAGCCAGTTCATATTGAAAGAATTGAAGGAGTGAATTTTAAAATTTTTTTTGATGAGCAAATAAAGTTTGATCAAAACCAAAGCATCGAAAGTATAACTGGAACATTAAATCAATGGCTGGAAAAAAAGATTATTAAAAACCCTGATCAATGGATTTGGACACACAACAGATGGAAGCACTAATTATTTTAATTTTTCTCTTTTTAATTGAGCTTCAACAAAAGAAAAATAAGCCTCTTGCAGTTCTACATTCCAGTAATTTAAATCTTTCAACAAAATTTTTTTGTTAGATACAGCGCAAATTACATAATCTCCAGGTTCTACAATCTCGTAATTATTTGCAAGATACTTTAATTTAGCTAATTTATTTTTCATTTTTAAGTTATAAACTATTATAAATGATTGTAGGAATTATTGGAAGTGGTGGTAGAGAACACGCAATTTGTAGTAAAATAAAAGAATCTGAAAAAATTACTAAAATATTTTGCATTCCTGGAAATGCTGGTACTAGTAAAATTTCAGAAAATGTAGATATAAAAATAAATGATTTTAATGCTATAAAAGATTTTTGTCTTAAAAGCAAAATTGAACTTTTAATTATTGGACCCGAGCAACCTTTAGTGGATGGGATAGTTGATTTTTTTAAAAACACACCTATAAATATTTTCGGTCCAAATAAATTGGCTTCACAGTTAGAAGGTTCAAAAATATTTACAAAAAAAATATGTAAAAAATATAATATTCCTACAGCAAATTTTAGAATATTAGAAAATTTAAAAGATACTAAAAAATTTTTAGTTTCTGCAAAATACCCATTAGTTATTAAGGCAGATGGATTAGCTGGTGGCAAAGGGGTTTATATTTGTAAAAGTTATGATGAGGCTGTGATTGCTTCAAACGAAATATTCGGAGGAAAATTTGGAGGTCCCCAAAATTTATTAGTTGAAGAATTTTTATCAGGTGAAGAAATGAGCTATTTTGTAATATGCGATGGCAAAAGTTATAAATTTATTGGCTCTGCACAAGATCATAAACGTGTTGGAGAGGGAGATAAAGGCAAAAATACTGGGGGTATGGGCTGTTATTCCCCATCAAGATTATTTAGTGTAGAGTTAGCCAAAAAAATTAATTCACAAATTGTGGATCCAGCTTTAAAAGCAATCAAAGATTTGGGCTCTAGTTACAAAGGATTTTTATACGTGGGGTTGATGATTCAAAACTCTGACCCTTATTTAGTTGAATTTAATGTTAGAATGGGAGATCCAGAATGTCAAACAATCCTTCCATTATTAGAGGATGATTTAACTGAATTGTTTACTGATTGCTGTAAAGGAAAGCTAAATGAGCGAAAAATTAAATTAAGTAAAAAAAAAAGTATTTGTATTGTTTTATGCTCGAAAGGCTATCCTGAGAAATATAAAAAAAATGATTTGTTAAAAGGATTGAATAATTTGTCTTTAAAAAATAATGAATATTTATTCCATGCTGGTACAAAAATATTAAACGATAATGTTTTTGCCATTGGGGGTAGAGTGCTTAATTTTGTCTCCATATCAGAAAATTTCAAAAGTTCTAGAGATGATGTGATAAAATTAATTAATCAATTAAATTGGCAAAATGGTTTTTTTAGGAAAGATATAGGATATAAAGTTATAGATTAATGAGAATTATTTCAGGTAATTACAGAGGTAAAAACTTATTCAAACCAAAAGATATTGAGACAAGACCTTTAAAAGATGCTGTAAAAGAATCCATATTTAATATCATTGAACACTCAAAATATGTTAATTATAGAATAAGCAACTCAAATATTTTAGATCTTTTTTCAGGTGTTGGATCATTTGGTTTAGAGTGTATTTCTAGAGGATCAAAACATGTAACCTTTTTTGAAAATTATTCTCCAGCCTTAGATATATTAAAAAAAAATATTAAAATTTTAAATTGCAAATCAAAAACCGAGGTCATAGAAAATGATGTTTTTAAAATAGAAAAATTAAATTTAAATTCAAAAAATTATGAATTTATATTTTTGGACCCCCCTTTTAAAGAATATAGAATAAAAATTTTACTCCAAATAATTAAAGATAAAAAAATTTTAAAGAGAAATGGTATTATTTTAATACATAGAGAAAAAAAATTATTAGAACAATTTCCTGACGACTTAAGAATAATAGATGCAAAAAATTATGGTAGATCAAAGGTTTTTTTTACAAAATTTGATTAATCTAATAACTTTTTTGTTTCTTTCTTTATTAATTCAACAGCTGGTTGATCGAATGGATTTATCTTCATCATTTTTCCTAATAAAATTGTTTCTAGCATGAAAAAAGTGAATAACTCTCCGATTGTCTCTTCATTTCTTTTTAGTATTGCAAAACTTCTAAAAGGAATATTTTTTTTTTTAAAAACATTTTTTGTAGCTTGTTTTTGAGCATACTTTATTGATTGCAAACTTTTTCTCTTCAAGTAACCGAAATTACCAAATAACGCTTTATTATTTAATTTTGGGGAATTGGAATCTTTAACGTCAAAAAATGTAAAAAAGGAATTTTTATTACCATCTAAATACAATTGCATTGTACTATGATTATCTTTTGGCATTTCAGAAATAATTGGTAAAATTCCTTTCGAACTTTTTCCTAAACTTTCTGCAACAAGTTGTTGATACCATTTAAAAATACTATCTGAGTTTTTATCATAATTAAGTATTACAGAATTTGTTTTTTTTCTATTAGCTAAATTATAGATAACATTTACACTATTAAGTAAATTTTTTACAAAACTTTTATTTGATATAAGTTTATCAAATCTTTTAAACTTGTTACTATTTAGACCCATTAATTCAGCAGGCACCATCCCAACTTCTGATAAAACTGAGTATCTACCACCGATATAATTTTTGTGATTTATTATCTCTGATTTTAATTTTAGAGCTTGATTTCTAAGATAGTTATTTTGATTTTCAGTAATGTATAATTTATTTTTTCCAGATAATATGTTTTCATTAACAATTGTCTCGAGTGTATTTCCGGACTTCGAAATTATTATATTTAGGGTCTTTTTATCTTTAATTGATTTATTATTTGTGTCTAGATTATCAAAAAAATAGAATTTTTTTTTAATTTTAAATTTAATAAAATTATAAATTGCTTTAGAACCTAATGATGAACCTCCCATTCCAAATATCTGAAAAACATTATATTTTTTATATTTTATTAACTGTTGTTTACTGTATGAATAGGGATAGGATTTTGTAAAACTATTTATTAAATTATTTTGATTATTTTTTTCGTTTATAAGTTTTTTGTAGTGTGTAATTAATTTTTTTGAAATTTTTGTATTTTTAAAGTTTTCTAATTTTATATTTCTGGAAAGCATTTACTTAATTTTTTATTTGATCAAGAACAAATTCCTCTGTGGATGAACCTAGAGTTTCACTTTCAATCTCTGTATTCAATGTATCATCAGATTTAATTGACGATAAAATTTCATCTATTTCTTCCTCGATGGTTTCCTCTCTAGAAAGTTCAACTGGGTCTTTGGGCTCTGGCAGCATATTAAAATCAGGTGGTAATACTAATGGATTTTTTTTAATAACTAAAAATTCATCACTAGATTCGTATTTTTTACCAGTTAATCCATCTTTAATTGATTGGCATGAATAAAGTGAAATTAATACAATTATTAAAATTGTTTTTTTAATCATATTTATAACTCTTAAAAATAAATTCATCTAAAATAAGGCAGATAACTCCAAAAGTTATAAAAATGTCAGCTGGATTAAAAACAAACCAGTGAAAATTTCCAATATGGAAGTCAATAAAATCTGGTACTGCTTTGTAAACTAACCTGTCAAACAAGTTGCCTAATGAACCCCCTAATATGATCAAGAAATATTTTCTTCTTACATCGTCTATTTTAAATATAATGTAAACCAGTATTAAATTAATTGTGATAATTAAAAAAGTTATAAAATTATAAATCTCCTTGCTTTCAAAAGTCAATAAACCAAATGCTATTCCTTCATTCCATATTAAATAAATATTTAAAAAAGATGTTAAAAATATTTGTTGATTACTAATATCTTCGTAAAGATTTATTACATATAGTTTACATAATCTATCTATTAAAAAAATAATAGT
>MDTA01095687.1_pt1 | contig 10548 bp, 9 predicted proteins | sample 811151 | NCBI WGS metagenome assembly MDTA01 (sample SAMN05326648, study PRJNA326480) | marine metagenome | isolation source: seawater | place: Indian Ocean: South | collected 2010 | reverse complement strand
TCTCGTATCTGGTCCTCCCGCGCACCAGCAATGCGAAGCGGCAGGGCAACGTTGTCCAATGCCGACAAATGTTCGATCAGACGAAAATCCTGAAATACGACGCCGATCCGCCGCCGCAGCCCGGCTAGTTCTTGGCGGGGAACGGTGGAAACATCACGCCCGAACATCGAGATCATGCCCCGGGATGGCCGGTGCGCCAGATACATCAGCCGCAGCAGGGAAGATTTTCCCGCCCCGCTCGCGCCAGTCAGGAAATGAAACGACCCGGCAGCCAGAGAAAACGACACGTCATGCAGGATTTCCGCGTCAAGCCCATAGCGCATGCCGACGTTTTCAAAACGCACGATATCTTCGATGCCGTTTGCCACGGACCCGATCCTGAACAGTTCGAAGCCGAAAATCGCACAGGCCTCCAGTGTCGTCCAGAATCGGACGACAGCTCGATACCGGAATCGGCACGGAAATGTCAGCGGAAACCGGAATCGGCACCTCTTAAAAGCCACGCCCGCATGGGGTATTAAGATTGAATGATTATCGCTTGCCCGTCTTGTAATTCGCGCTACCTGTTAGATCCTGCCAAGATCGGACGCGATGGCCGCCGCGTAAGATGCGCCAAGTGCGGGCATACCTGGGCGCAAACCGCGCCGCCGCCGGAAGACCTTGCGGGCGACACGGTGGTCGAATCCGAGGCGTCCCCGAAACCGTCGGGCGCTAATATCGCCGATGCTCTGCAGGTCCGGATCGGGCGGGACGCAATCGAACCGGAAAACAGTTTGGATGACCTAGACCAAACCAAAGAGGGTTTCCGATCCCGGTTCGATGACGCATTCAGTGCGGGCGGCGCTGATCCGGATTTCGATACCGGCCCGAGGCGGGCCATGGTGCCCGCCCTGCAGCGTGAGCCGCGCAAGTGGCCCGCTCGACTTGCCTGGATATTTCTGGCTCTTGTGGTCGGCGGAACGGTTGCGGGATTCATTACTTTCGAGAAAAGCATCGTCACCGCCTGGCCGGCTTCGAAGAAACTTTATGATACCGTGGGGCTTACGGCGAAGCCGACGGCAAAGGAATTCGGGGTCCGCAGCGTTCAATACAACTATCCCATGCCGGACGTTCTCCGGATCGAAGGCGAAATAGAAAACCTTTCCGATGACCCCCATGACGCTCCGAATATCCAGGTTCTGGTTATCGACGACGAGGGCGCGGTGGTAAAAACATGGAAATTCGCCCCAGCCAAACGCCGGATTCTGCCGGACGAGGTGGTAAAATTTTCGGCCGAATTCAGAAATCCCCCGGCAACCGCCAAACGCTTCGACGTTGGCGTCGAAAAGGAAAAATGATCATGACGCCAGCCGACAACCCGCAACCAAAGATCGATGTCGTTTATGACGCCGAGACTATCGCGGAACGGATCGAAACACTCGCCCAGGAAATTTCGAACGATTTGCCTAACGACCTGCTGATCATTGTCGTCCTGAAAGGCAGTTTTGTCTTCGCTGCGGATCTATTGCGCGCGCTCGACCGCGCCGGTACGCGTCCCAGGGTAGATTTCATTACGCTGTCGAGTTACGGCGCGGGCACGGAAAGTTCCGGCACGGTAAATCTGACGCGCGACATATCGGAAGACGTGCGCGGCAGGACGGTGCTGATCGTCGACGATATTCTGGATACGGGGCGGACGCTGGCCTTTGCAACCGACCTGATGACCGCACGCGGCGCAGAGGCTGTACATACTTGCGTGCTGCTGGACAAGCACGAAAAACGCGAAGTGCCGCTGGATGCTAACTACGCTGGATTCCCTGTCGACGACATCTTTGTTGTGGGCTATGGCATTGACATGGCTCACCTTTTTCGAAGCCTGCCGTTCATCGGTGTCGTTCGGCAGGATTAGATAGCGAGCGCTTATCTGCGCAAGCAGATCCCGAACAAATCAGCAAATCCGGTCTTGTTCATCTTTTAACAATAATTCAAAAATAGGGTTTGAACGATCTTCTCAGGAACCCTAGACAATCTTGTCCAGGCTTCTGATTGCAGAAGACAATACCGCCGTGCGGGAGTTCGTCTACAGCACCTCCAACAATGCGGACCAAGAGGTGGTCACCACCGAAGACGGCGTGTAAGCCCTCGAAGCGCTGGAACAGGACGACTTCGACCAGCTTATGTCGGATATTTTGATACCCGAACTGAACTGCATTGTAATTGCGCGGAAGTTTCAAAGCACTGGCCAGACCTGCTGTTCCTGCTGATGACCGGATATGCCGCCGAACGGCAACGGGCGCATAACTTGTACAGCCCTGATCCACCACGTGATCTCGAAGCCGTTCACCCTGGCGCATATCCGCGAAGCGGCGAAAAAGGTCTCGACACCGGGACTTAAGCCGGAGACCCCTCCTCTGACCGCAAAACACCGACAGACTGTCTGCCCGGCCTTGTGCCGGGATTCGGCAATTAGCGCCTATCCCAACGTCTCACCCTAGGGCCCTACCCGAGGATCCACGACTACTTTCTTCATGAATTGTCGGGCGGATTCGGAGGATGACAAAGGGAATTTGAAGCGGTTAGCGGATAGAATACCCAACCCCTAAAACCGGTTCAGCAACCGGTCGATATATTCTAGTTCCGGGGTGGCGCGGTGACGCTGGCCGGCGCGGTCGCGGAGTTCCTGCAAAATTTCATGGGCGCGTTCGATAGAACCGCGGTCGGGGATCTTGAAGCTCCGGATATTGGCACCGCCACCTTCTTCATCCAGCCAGTCGCGGCCCAGTGGGTCGCGCATGCCGCGGAGCTGTTTGGAGAACTCGTCCATTCCGTTGCCGGGGCCGCGCGCCTGGCCGCGCATCATCTGATGCATTATGCCGCGCCCCGCGCGCTGCAGCGCCTCAATCGCCCGACCCTGGGGTCCGACAGCCTGGCCCGGACGACCCTGTCCCAGGGCGTTCTGCGCGTCTTCCATGGCGCGGCCGGCCTGGCCGAGGGATCGCATGCCGGGACTGTTGCCGGTCATCATGCGACGCATCATTTCCCGGAAATTCTGCAGCATCTTGCGCAGTGCTGCCTGTTGCTCCGCGCCCTGCTGCATCTGGTTCTGGCCGGGGTGGCGCCCGCGGGACTGGCGGAAGGTCTTGTCCATCAACTCACTCTGCCGGCGGATCATTTCCTGCAATTGGCGCAGCGCCTTGCTGCCCCGCTGGGTACTAGGATTTGCCCGTATCACCCGAGCGTTACGAAGGTTTTCCAGCATACTTCGAAGCTGTGACAGCATTTGGCGGGCAGCGTCGCGCGCGCCAATGCGCATCATCTGGCGAATCTGTACCATCATCCGCTGCAGGTCGGACGATTTTAGCATCTGGCCGTTCGGGTCGAATGGCATAGCCGAATCCGTACCCTGCTCCCGTTCCACCTTTTTCGCCAACTCGCGCATATAGCGGTTCATCGCCTGCTGCAGATCGCTTATCAGCTTTCCAAGTTGGCGGTCAGAGGCGTTGCGGGCCAACGCCTTCATCAAGGCTTCCTGCGCGCGCAGCAATTCCCGTTCGGCATGGGAGAGCTGGCCGTCTTCGAGCCGAAGCGCGATATCCCACATCAATTCCCGCACTGACGGAATGGCAGCGTCATCCTTTGCGTACGCTAGCCGCGACCGTAACATCGCTAGCCCAAGGAACACCACCGTATCGTCCTTGTATTCCGACGGCTTGCCAGCAATGTCGTTTAGCTCATCGATGATTTCGGCCCGGCGTTCCGGGTGGGTCGTCAGCTTGCGCCGCTCGGCGATAACTTTTCTGGCAACCGGGTTAAGGAAATTACGTTCCGGCAGGACCATTTTTATTTCTTTCGAAAACCCGTCCTGTTCGGCCGCATCGGTTGCGATCAAGCGGATCGTTACCGGCAATCCCGCCCAGGGATGGGCCGCGATTTCATGGAACGTCGCTTCCTTTATTTCGCGTGCATTCAAAGACAATGCTGGCAGATCAAAGGTAGAAATCTCCCTGCCGGTCACCTGTCCACGTTCATAGGTCCGACGCATCTCAGCCCGTAGCTTGACGATGCCGTAGTCGTCGTCGCCCTTGTAGGCGATGCGAAGCGTGCCGCGCTTGGTCGCCAACGGTGCGCCGTCGAACGCGATCGCGGGAGGTGCGTCTTCGCGGACGCGGATCTGCCAGGACCCGATTATCTTACCGTTATGAATGACCGACAGCCGACCCGATGCCGCGACCGCCTGCTGCAGGCGTCGATTAACCTTGTCCAGCGCCTCGAACGGGGCTTTGACGCCTTCGACATCCAGAACCGCGTCGCCCTTGCCGCCGGACACAATTGCCGTTAGTTCGCTACCGGCGGGAACTTCGATTTCCGGTGGTACGGCGGCGGACGCCTCGGTGCCGTCGACCTTCGTCGTTTCGGCCACGGCTTCCAGCGACCGCGCATGATCGCGTGCGATCTGAATAGGGAAGACCGGCGGCAGACGGGTATAGCCGGGTGGCGTCATCCAGATTTCAAGCTTTGCGGTCTGTGTGGACGCGCCGACACCAAATTCCGGCACGAAGGCGCGGCCGAGGCGTTCAGGCGCCTCTGCTCCCGACACCGTGACTCCAACAAACAAAAGCAGCACAACTGCGATCCGCAGCGCCCACGGATCGCGCGCGGAAAGACAGGGTGACGGCGCGCCGACTTTTAGGGCGCGGATACGTTCCGTCATCTGCCTTTGATGCGCTTGCCAAAGCGCACGGCTTTCGGGATTGGCGAATTCTACGGGCAGCGTATCTCTCAAGGCTTCCAGCGGACGATGCTCAAGCCCGCTGTCAGTCTGGAGGCGACGCACCGCATCCCGCAGGTTGGGCCAGGACATAACCTGCGCGGCCCGCCAGACCGCGTAGCCGAAAACCCCGGCGGTTAAAATCAGAACCAGAGTATGGAACCAGCCGGGAAAAATCGCGAAGCCATCAAGCAGGGCAATCCCGACAAACAGACCAGCCAGACCGAGAACCGGCCAGATCGCGGGCCAGATTACCTCCCAGGCGAGGCTGAGACGCGCTAGAACTATCCGGCGGTCAAGCGCAGGATTGTGGGGTTTATCGTCTTTGCGTTCTTCAGGATCGGGTATGTTGCGGCTATTTCCCTTTCCAAGGCGCCGGCGCATCAGTCGTTTCCGATCCAGTCGGGCACGGTATCCAGCCCTATAAGGGTATCATAATCCTGCCGAGGTCTAATCACGGCTGAATGATCGCCGTTAACCATGACCTCGGGGATCAAAAGGCGGCTATTATAAGTGGATGACATTACCGCTCCGTAAGCGCCGGCGCTACGGATAGCCAGAAGATAGCCGGACTGCAGCGGCGGCATGTCGCGCTGTACCGCGAAGATATCGCCGGTCTCGCACACCGGGCCGACGATATCGACCGGAGACCGCGCATCGCCATCCGGTTCGGCGACCGGATCGATATCGTGCCAGGCTTCGTAGAGCGTCGGGCGGATCAGATCATTCATGGCGGCATCGACGACCGCAAAGCTCCGGCCGCCGCTTTCTTTCATGTACACGATCTCGGTCACCAGTATCCCTGCCTCGCCCACCAGCCGCCGTCCGGGTTCTAACATCAGCGCGACATCCATATCTCCGAAAACGTCACGCACGATGTCGGCATAGTCCGTCGGTACCGGCGGTACTTCGTCCCGGTACACGATGCCGAGACCGCCCCCCAAATCCAGCCGGTCCACAACATGGCCCTCGGCCCGAAGTTCGCGAACCAGCCCGGCAATCTTCTGAAAGGCCTCGCGAAACGGATCCAGCCGGGTCAGTTGAGACCCGATATGCACAGCCAGACCGCAGGCGTTGATGCCGTTCAGCGCATTGGCGCGGGCGTAGACATCGGCAATGCGGTCGAATTCGATGCCTAACTTGTCGCCCGCACGGCCGGTGGAAATCTTGTGATGCGTATCGGCATCCACATCCGGATTGACCCGGAAGACCGCTCTCGCCGTCTTTCCCATGCCCGCCGCTACGTTAGCCAGCGCGGCAAGCTCCGGTTCGGATTCGATATTGAACTGACCGCACTCCAGGTCCAGAGCCGAGGCCATTTCCCCGCGCGACTTGCCGACACCGGAATACACGATCTTTTCGGCGGGCACGCCCGCCGCCAGCGCGCGGCGCAGTTCACCCTCGGACACCACATCGGCCCCCGCACCAAGCCCGGCGAAAAGCGCAATCACCGCCTGGTTGCTGTTCGCCTTCACGGCATAGCAGATCTCGGCATCGAGCCCGTCGAAGGCGCCAGCGAAATCGGTGTAGGCCCGGCGCAGCGCGGTGGCCGAATAGCAATAGAACGGTGTACCCACCGTCGCCGCGATTTCGGCGACCGGCAGGTTATCGGCGCAAAGCGCGCCATCGCGATAGGAAAAACCTGTCATTGCGGCTGCGCCCTATCGCGATGTCGGATAGGTGACGGGGTTGGGCTTGGTGCCGTCGGGCTGTTTCACGTCCCGGGGCTTCTTGCCGCACGCCAAAACGGCAAACGCCAGTGCCAGCGACACGAACAGCGATACAAACCAGCGTCGGGTCATGACAGAAACCTATCGCGGGAGGATGCAACCTGGGCCCGCACGTTGTCGGGCGCTGTACCGCCGTAACTGGTGCGGCTGCGGACGGAGTTATCCACCCCCAGGACGCCGAACACGCTGTCGTCGATCCGCGCGTCGATGGCCTGCAGATCCGCAATCGGTAGATCCTCAAGCCCGCAGCCTTTTTCTTCCGCCAACGCCACGACACGGCCTGTGATTCGATGGGCTTCCCGGAAGGGAACGCCCGCTTCCCGCACCAGCCAGTCAGCCAGATCGGTGGCCATTGTAAAACCTTCGCCGGCGGCAGCAGCCAGCCGGTCACGGTCGAACGCCATATCGGCCGTCATGCCTGCCGCGGCAGCAAGGCAAACCATCAGCGTTTCCGCCGCATCTAACACGGGCTCCTTGTCTTCCTGCATATCCTTGGAATAGGCCAGCGGCAAACCCTTCATCACGGTCGCCAGTGCCGTGAAAGCCCCTAGGATGCGGCCCGTCTTGCCCCGGATTAGTTCCGCCGCGTCGGGGTTCCGTTTCTGCGGCATCATCGACGAGCCGGTGGAAAAGGAATCCGACAGCCGGACAAACCGGAACTGGGCAGACGACCAGATCACCAGCTCTTCGCCCAGCCGGGACAAATGTCCCGCGCAGATGGCCGCGGCGGACAGATATTCGAGAACGAAATCCCGGTCCGACACAGAATCCAGTGAATTCGCGGTGGGCCGGTCGAAACCCAGCGTCTTCGCTGTCGCCTCCCGGTCGATGGGAAAAGACGTGCCCGCCAGTGCACCTGCACCCAGCGGCGATTCATTCAGCCGTGCCCGCGCATCAGAGAACCGGCCCCGGTCGCGCCCGAACATTTCCACATAGGCCAGCAGATGGTGACCGACCGTCACAGGCTGCGCGGCCTGAAGATGCGTGAAGCCCGGCATCACCCAGTCCGCATGTGCCTCGGCCTGATCGATCAGTGCGGACTGCAATGACTTAAGCGCATCATCCGCCGCATCGATGGCATCGCGTACCCAAAGGCGGAAATCTGTAGCCACCTGATCGTTCCTGGACCGCGCCGTATGCAGCCGACCGGCCGCATCGCCGATCATGTCGGTCAGGCGTCCTTCGACATTCATATGAATGTCTTCCAGATCGGCACGGAAGTCGAAGTTTCCGCCCTCGATTTCGGCCTTTACCGTGTCAAGACCGTCACAAATAGCGGTCACATCGGCGTCAGACAGAATCCCCGCATCGCCCAGCATCCGCGCATGCGCGACCGATCCGGCGATGTCTTGGGCATAGAGAGCCTTGTCAAAGCCGATAGAGGCATTAATTCTTTCCATAAGCGCATCCGGCGCGGCAGCGAAACGCCCACCCCACATCCGGTTGGACTCGCCGCTCGCTTCCTGCGCGCTGTCGAGGTTCTTTTTGTCACTCATGGTTCGTATCAGTTTCTTGGCTAAAAATAGAAAAACCGGCGCGGTGGCCGCGGCCCTGGCCGCCGGTGTCGCGATAATGGCCATTCTTGGCGCAGATTCAAGCACATACGCCAATCAAGTTGCGAAATCCGGCCCTCCACTGACCGGAGGGATGGAAAAATTTGATGCAGCCGAAAACCCCGTGCAGATGCCCGAAACCGTCTTTACCGACAAATCAGGCCGCGAGCTGACCCTAAAGAATTTCCGGGGAAAGATTGTGTTGCTGAACTTCTGGGCCACCTGGTGCGGGCCCTGCGTCCGGGAAATGCCATCTCTTGAACGGCTGCATACAATGCTGCAGGGAAATGATTTCACGGTGATTGCCCTATCAGAAGACCGCAGGGGCTGGGACAAGATAACGCGGTTTCAGGATAAGGTCGGCCTGAAAGGCCTGCCACTATTCCACGACGTCTCGTCGAAAATGATGTTCGCAACGAAAGCGCGGGGCCTGCCAACAACTATTCTTGTGGGCCGCGACGGCAAGGAACTCGGCCGCCTGACCGGCTCGGCGGGATGGGATACGGACGAGGCCGTGGCGCTGATACGCTATTACATTGGAAGAAACACAGGCGGGTAGCCGTGGCCGAAGGCGAGTTGGAAATGGTAACAAGGATAATATCGGGTTAACCGGTTGACGTTACGTTAAGACCGCCTGGTTTAGTGCCCTAAATTGTCAACCGTGATCGGCGCCGACAGCGTCGGAAACACACACGAAACCGTCGTTTTTCAGAAGTTGGGTCAAATCCCGTTTGATCCGGGGGATCAGGGCCGGGCCATGAAACACCAGCGCGGTATAAAGCTGTACCAGCGATGCGCCGGCGCGGATCATGGCGTAGGCGTCCGCCCCGCTGGCGACACCACCGCAGCCGATGATCGGCAGCTTGCCCTCCGTCCGGCGATACATATCTCGGACGATTTCCAGCGCAAAGGGAAACAGGGGCGCACCGCTTAAGCCACCGTCTTGATGGGTTTGCGGGTCGGTCATGTCGTCGGGCCGCTTGACGGTAGTGTTCGCCACGGTCAACCCGTCGACATCGGAGTCCATAATGACGGCGGCAATATCGGCCCGTTCGGCATCGTCCAGATCCGGCGCAATTTTCACAATCAGGGGCGGGCGCTCGCTTTCTTCGGGTACCGCCCGGGCGCGCGCCTTCAGCACCCGGTCAACCAAATCGGCAAGGATTTCCCGTCCCTGCATTGCGCGCAAACCCGGTGTGTTGGGGGACGAAATATTCGTCACGAGATAATCCGCATAGGGCGCGACCGCCTCGATGCCAATTTCGTAATCGGCGGCGCCGTCCTCCGTCACCTTGTTCTTGCCGACATTCGCCCCGAACGGACCGAGTCCGGGTTTCCGCCGGGAAATCTTCCAAACGAAGGGCGACAGCCCGTTACCGTTGAACCCCAACCGGTTGATGGCGGCGTTGTCCGCCGGCAGCCGGAACATGCGCGGCTTCGGATTTCCAGGCTGGGGTAGCGGGGTCACCGTGCCGGCCTCTGCGAAGCCAAAACCCGCAGCCATCATGGCATCCGGCACCTCCGCGCCCTTGTCGAACCCGGCAGACAGCCCGACGGGGTTACGAAAATTTAGCCCCCAGACAGATGTGGCAAGAACCGGATCGTCGGCGATGCGATCCATTGGTCCCATGCCCCATGCCAACGCCCGGATCGTCGCCTTGTGGGCGGCTTCGGGCGGCAACAGACGAAGCAAAGGAAGGAGAGCGGAGTGTATATCTGCCAACGAAATACCTTTGAAAACCTAGCAACCAACAAGCTATCGCGAATCACGGAGATGGAAAAACGGGGCTGCATTGATTGGCCCGGCAAAGCCGATTATATCCGTCGCATGAGCGGTTCCGCAGACATAGACGCGACGACCCAGGAAATCGTCGACGAATTTTCATTCTTCGACGACTGGATGCAACGTTACGAATACATCATCGAACTAGGCAAAAACCTGGACGGCCTGCCTGACCACAAAAAGGACGAGGCCCACAAGGTGCCGGGCTGCCAGTCGCAGGTCTGGTTTTATGCGATGCAGAGTAATGGCCGCATCCGTTTCGAGGCTGATTCGGATGCCATGATCGTGCGCGGGCTGATTGCCCTGCTGTTGCGGGTGTATTCAGACCGCACGCCGGACGAGATCATCGGCACGCCACCGGAATTTTTTGAAGTGCTGGAGCTGGGATCACATTTGAGCGGCAGCCGCGCCAACGGCCTCCACGCTATGGTCACCCGTATTCACGCCTATGCAAACGCCTTCAAGGACGGGCTGCCGGACGACACGGTCGCACCAGAGGCATTGTCGTAATGGATCGGAAATCTTTTACCTGGAAAGACGGAACCTGGTTCGAAGGTAACGAGCCGATTCTGGGACCAATGAGCCACGCATGGTGGATGGCCTCGTCCGTATTCGACGGAGCAAGATCGTTTGGCCGGCTGGCCCCCGATCTGGACCGTCAATGCGCCCGGCTCGTGAAATCAGCGAAGGCTTTCGGCATGACCCCGCCGATCAATGTCGAGGAGATCATCGCGC
>MDTA01227954.1_pt1 | contig 10549 bp, 9 predicted proteins | sample 811151 | NCBI WGS metagenome assembly MDTA01 (sample SAMN05326648, study PRJNA326480) | marine metagenome | isolation source: seawater | place: Indian Ocean: South | collected 2010 | reverse complement strand
TGTCGCATAGCGCAGTCCGGCCAGCATTCCCGCGAGCGGGCCCGCCCCCGGCAATCGCGGGTGCTCATCGGTAATCACGGGGCCGCGTTGCGCGTAGTGTGCGAGATTTTTATTCGCGTTTATGACCACGGATCCAACGTCTTGGGTAGCGGTAATAACGTGGTCGACCATCGCTTGACGAGTGCCGTTGTGGGCTAATGGCCACAGTGGTTTAGCGACGCCGAGCATCCGCGAGGCGGAGCCACCGCATAAAATAACCAAAGTAATGTCTCGGCTGTCCACGTTTGCCCAATGCGGATCCGTGTTTCTTTGGAACAGCCTATCATCCTCTAGCCGCTTTTGATTGAATAGAATTTGGGTGGGAGCGATAGGTTCAAAGGCAGGTTTAAATGTCAGCGCAAGTGGAATATGACGTACTCATCGTCGGTGCGGGCAGCAGCGGTAGTGTGATTGCTGCACGGCTCTCGGAGAATCCCAACCTGCACGTCGGCCTTGTAGAGGCAGGGCCCGATTATGCGGATCCTGCCGACACACCGTTTGATCTAATTAACTCGCATAACAATTCCTACCGTGATCACGATTGGGGGTTCGAGTATGAACCGACGCAACAGCGGCGGGATCGCTTTCCGCGTGGTCGAGTGGTTGGGGGGTCTTCTGCAGTAAATACCACGATCGCCCTGCGCGGCCTGCCAGAGGACTATGACGAGTGGGCGCAGGTCACCAGCGATGAGTGGGCCTGGCGGAATGTTTTGCCGGCATTTAAACGTCTGGAACGCGACCTAGATTTTCCCAATGCCCCGTACCACGGCGACAGTGGGCCCATTACCATTCGACGCTATCCGCCTGATGAATTGGTTCCGCAACAACAGGCTTTCTTGGATACGGCGTTGGATTTGGGTTATCCCTACTGTGCGGATGCGAACGACCCCGACAGTTGCGGAGCTGGGCCGCACCCGATGAATAAACTGGGTCGGCTGCGCATATCCGCGGCGATTGGCTACCTAGCACCGGCACGGTTGCGACCTAATCTTGACGTTCTAGCAGACACTTTGGTGCGCCGTTTACTGTTTACCCAAACGCGTTGCACCGGTGTTGAGGTAGAGGATCAAATGGGTTCAGTGCGCATTATTCCCGCGCGTCTGGTTGTCGTGTGCGCGGGCGCTTTAATGACCCCAAGCTTACTTATGCGTTCCGGTATAGGCGCGCGCGCAATGTTGCGTCAGTTGGGTGTGAACTGTGTCGCTGACCGGCCAGGCGTGGGCCAAAATCTTTGCGATCATCCTGCCCTTGGCGTGCTCTGTGATGTTCAGTCGCCCGCTGTGATAGATTTCGACCAGCCTATTATTCAAACCATACTGCGGTATACCTCGCCGCATTCTGATAAACGAAATGATCTGCAGATCGAACAGATTAGTTTCGCCGGTCAAGGGGATGGGCCACCGCAATTTTTGTTACTGCCGGTGCTTGAATACCAATATGGCCGCGGTGAGTTGCGATTGACCTCGGCGGATCCCCACGCATCGCCCAAGGTTGCGAATATGTTTTGCGCCGATGACCGCGATGCTCGTCGCCTCGCCCAATGTATGCTCGATACGCTGGCGTTCACGCGCACCGGCGGGTTGGCTGAAATGATCACGAACGTGCGCTTTCCAGACCCGAGTAGAGGTCAATCTTTACAAGAGCTTGAAGAACTGTGTCGCCGTTTTGCCGGTTCCGGTTATCACCCCTGCGGCACCGCGAAAATGGGCTGTAAAGAAGATGCGATGGCAGTTGTCGATCCGCGCGGTCGATGCATTGGTGTGGAGCAATTGGTGGTAGCGGATGCCTCCATCATGCCTTCTGTCCCGCGTGCCAATACCAATTTAACCTGTTTTATGATTGGTGAGCGGATTGGCGAATGGCTGCGTACCGAGCCGCAGGAATTCGGTTTATGAAACTCGGACGGGAAGCTACATGGCATATGATCTAGTCATACGTGACGCAGAAATTATAGACGGCACGGGTGCTCCAGCGTTCCGTGGTGATGTTGGGGTTGCCGATGGCAGGATTGCCGAAGTCGGCGCTGTCACGTCGGCTGTTGCGGCTGACGGTGCGGAGATCGATGCGGGTGGTGCGACGCTTTGCCCTGGTTTGATTGACACTCACGCGCATGACGACGGCGCGTTTTTTCGCTATCCAGGGATGGAATTTAAACTCGCTCAAGGTGTCACCACCGTGGTTAGTGGCAACTGCGGGTTTTCTGCTGTGCCGGCGGATCCAGAGGCGGATTCTGTGGCGGCGAGTGGCGGTATTCTTGCGGGCGTTGAGGGTCAGTTCACCGATCTAGAGGGTTATTTTACGGCTGTGCTCGATCGATCGCCCGCGATTAACAATATGATGTTGGTGGGTCACAACACCGTCCGCTCGCTTGTGCTTGGTCAGGAGAAACGGGCACCTTCACCAACAGAACTGCAATGTATGCGCGACCACGTCAGTCTTGCTTTGGAACAAGGAGCCTGCGGTTTTTCGTCGGGCTTAATCTACCGACCCGGTCGCTGGAGTGCTACTGATGAGGTCACAGAGTTGGCGAAGATGGCCGCTCCCTACGATGCCCTTTACACGACGCACATGCGCAACGAAGGTGATCGCTTGCTCGAAGCGATAGAAGAAAGCCTTTTGATTGGGAAAGACAGCGGAGTGCATTTGCATATTTCGCATCACAAATCAGCGGGTAAGGCTAATTGGGGGAAGGTCAAGCTGTCACTGGCTCGGGTGGATGAGGCTATCGCCGAGGGCCAAAGGGTGACATTAGATGTGTACCCGTACACGGCCGGCAGTGGCCGGATGATCGAGTATTTTAATTTGCAGAACATTGATACCCAGCTGGCATCGGTTGTGCGCATAGCCAGTTGTCCAGCGTTTCGGCAATACGAAGGCCGCATGTTGGAAGATATTGCTAGTGACGAAAATACCGAGCTTGAAGAATTGACGCTGCGTATTCTTACCGCGCCGGAAGGCGATCGTACCTTATGCATCCACTTCATCATTGACGAGGCAGATGTTGAAACCAACTTACGTCATGCCGACATGATGGTGGGTAGCGATGGCATACCCGACCTGAGTGGTCGACCGCATCCTCGCTTGTTCGGAACTTTCCCCCGGGTTTTAGGGCATTATGTGCGCGACCGAGGTTTACTGCCGTTGACCGAGGCTGTGCGCCGGATGACGTCTTTGTCGGCTCAGACTTTTGGTTTGCACGAACGCGGCGTCCTCAAACCGGGCTTTTGGGCCGACCTGATGTTGTTCCGCCCTGATGCGATCATTGACCGCGCGACCTATGATGAACCTAAAGTTGAGCCAGTTGGTATTGAGCTTGTGGTAGTCAACGGAACGATGGCTTACCGACGTGGGGAGCATACCGGGGCGGGCACTGGTCAGATGTTGCGTTATCGTCGCGACAGTTTTTGAAATCAATCGATAGGAGGATCGCTATGGCGTTTTTGCGCAGAGAACTAACAGATCACGTACTCACCCTTACGATGTCCAGTCCGGATACGCGTAATGCGCTGACCGGAGCGGAGCAGTTCGAGGACTTTGTCCAAACCTGTGCTGAGATTAATGACGACATGTCAATTCGCGCGGTGGTGTTGACCGGGGAGGGCTCTGCGTTCTGTGCGGGGGGTAATGTCAAAGATATGCGTGACCGCGCGGGCATGTTTAGTGGCGATCCCTTCGACCAGGCCAGCGCATATCGGATGGGCATTCAGCGTATTCCCCGGGCGATTCAGAGCTTGAACGTACCCATTATTGCCGCTGTTAACGGGCCCGCTGTGGGTGCTGGGTGCGATTTAGCGACGATGTGTGATATCCGTGTTGCCAGCACCAAGGCCATGTTTGCCGAAAGCTTTGTTCAACTTGGGCTTATTCCAGGCGATGGTGGTGCATGGTTTTTACCTCGGGCGGTAGGGTTTTCTAACGCAAGCCTTATGGCGCTAACAGGAGATCCGGTCAAAGCCGAGGAAGCGCTTCGGATTGGTCTTGTATCTCAGGTGGTTGAGGTTGAGGAGCTGCTGATTACCGCTCAACGTATCGCGTCGCGCATCGCAGCTAATCCGCCACACGCCGTGCGCCTAACAAAGCAGCTATTGCGCGGTAGCGAGCGCAGTAGTTTAGACGAAATGCTCGATAAGTCAGCGGCTTTTCAGGCCGTGTGCCATGCCGAGCCTGACCACCATGAAGCGATCGCCGCGTTTTTTGACAAGCGTTCAGGTAATTACCGGCAAGATTAGTAGGCAGGTAGTGCCGGCCAAAACTCGAGTGTCTCGGGGTTGGACGCTTGAAGCATGGAGCTCATAAACCCCGGTCAGCAGTTGCCCCCGGTGTTTAGAGCCACTTAACTGCGCGGATGAGTTCGCTGTCAAAGTCGAAGGCGTCATAAAGGCTGCGGGCTCGGTGGTTGTCGCTGAACACATGCAGGGTCAATGTCCGTGCACCGTGAGCGCGCACGCACTGCTCGGTATGGGTAAGCAGTTTACGACCGATGCCCAAGCCGCGCGCTTCTGCGTTGACCACCAACGCCTCTAAATGGGCACTGGGTTCATGGCTGAACAGTTCTTCGCGCAGCGTGATCATGGCCAACCCGAGAACGGTCTGTGGTTGTTTGGGATCAATCGCAACCTTTATGAATGAGTCGGGCTTTTTTCCAGCAAGTATTGCGGTCATCAATTCAAGATCGCTGGCCCAAAGCTGTTCGGGTTGGCGATTACTGGGGATGTCAAAGTCCGCCAGTTGCGGCAACATGTGCGCCAATGTGGCGGCGTCCTCTGGCTCAGCGGGTCTGAAAGTTATTTCGATGGTTTGGTTCATAAGATATATAACCGCGGATAGAGAGTTAGTAGCAGTGAGCGAAATTAGTTTTGCGCTCTATGATTAATAAAATAAGGGTGGCCTTTGAGTAACCTGACTCAAACATTTTCTGGCCGTACGGCGGTGACGCTAGTGGTCGCCAATATGATCGGCACGGGCGTTTTCACCAGTTTGGGTTATCAGTTGCTGGATATTCGTTCCGCTCCTGTGATTCTGCTGTTGTGGATTTTGGGTGGCGTCATTGCGTTGTGTGGAGCGCTTTGTTACGCGGAACTGGGAGCGGCACTGCCTCGATCCGGTGGCGAGTATAACTTTGTTGGCCGTATCTATCACCCTGCGGCGGGCTTCGTTTCGGGTTGGGTATCGATCACTGTTGGCTTTTCGGCTCCCACGGCTGCGGTGGCGATCGCCTCGGCCAAGTACGCCCAGACAGTTTGGCCCAGTGTTTCGGAAACGGGCGTGGCCGTCGCCTTGGTATTGCTCACCGGTGCGATCCATCTCGGCAGTCGCCGTGGTAGCGCGCTGTTCCAGCAAAGTATTACTGCGGTGAAAGTGCTAGTGATCTTGGCGTTGGTAGCTGCCGTATGGATGACTATTCCAAGTTGGCAGCCGCTACGTTGGGCGCTACAGCTCGAGGATATCTCGTTGATTGGAACGGGCGGTTTTGCGATTGCACTCATATTCGTCAACTACGCCTATACCGGCTGGAATGCTGCCACCTACATAGGAGGGGAGTTCCGCGACCCAGGCAAGCAACTGCCGCGTGCTTTGATCACTGCGACAGCATTGGTGACACTGCTGTACTTGTTATTACACGTAATGTTTTTGTCAGCCGCCCCCATGGATTCGATGGCTGGTCGAGTTGAAATCGGGTTTGTGGTGGCCGAACATGCCTTTGGGGCGGACGCGGCTAAATTTATCGGTGCAATACTTGCGCTGCTCTTGGTCTCGACCATCAGTGCTATGTTGCTGGCGGGTCCGCGAGCACTGTATGTCATCGGTCGCGACTTCCCGGCCTTCGGCTGGTTGGGCAAAGAAAATCGTTTCGCTGTTCCTGCCAATGCGGTGGTTTTACAGATGGCACTGACCGTGGTGCTAATCGTGACATCGACTTTCGACTCGATCATTATCTTTTCTGGCGCTATCCTTGCGTTTAACTCCCTTATGACGGTGCTCGGTGTCTGGGTGCTACGCATCCGCGAGCCTGAGCTTGCGCGGCCTTTCCGAGTGCCAATGTTTCCGCTGCCACTAGTCGTGTTCGGTGCGTTATCGCTATGGACTTTGGTGCATTTGCTCGAGCAACGTCCCTACGAGGGTGCCGCGGCAGCGGCGTTAATCGCGGCGGGCCTGCTGGTTTATTTTCTAACACGAAAACTTCAAACCTCTAACTAGATTTATAAATAGAACGGAGTCAGCTATGACGGTATTACTGGAAACTCTCGACCGCGGTATTGCGACCTTAACCATGAACCGGCCGGAGGCACGCAATGCTATGAGTGGCGAAATGATTGCGGCGTTATTAGAGGCGCTGCCACGTCTGGGTGCAGATAACAGTGTTCGCTGTGTGGTGTTGACCGGCGCCGGGGGTGCTTTTTGCGCAGGTGGGGATGTAAAAGGATTTGCAGCCGGTGGCGGTGGCGGCACGCCGCCTACGTTAGAGCAGCGCGCCCAGACCTTGCGGCCCGGTTTCGAGGTCGCGCGTCTGCTGCATGAACTGCCCAAACCAACTCTCGCCGCGATCCCTGGGGCTGCAGCAGGTGCTGGCCTGTCCTTGGCGCTGGCCTGCGATCTGCGGATAGCGGTCGACAGTGCCAAAATGACCACGGCGTTCGCGAAAGTCGGGCTTTCCGGTGATTATGGTATGTCGTATTTTTTGCCATTGTTGGTGGGGCAGTCGAAAGCGCGGGAGTTGCTGTTCTCTGCGCCTCTGGTGACGGGTGTGGAGGCGTTGGCGCTGGGTTTAATTAACCGCGCGGTCAGCGCCGACGATTACGAAGCAGCGGTGCAGGCTTGGGCGACAGAACTGAGTCAGGGCGCTACGGTAGCGATCGGTTACATGAAAAAGAATCTCAACAGCGCCGCTACCAGTACTTTGAGCGAATTGCTGGATCGAGAAGCCGCGCACATGGCGCGTTGTTTTACCACTCAAGATCATAAGCAAGCAGTCCAGGCGTTTGTCGCTAAAGAAGCCCCCATATTCGCCGGGGAGTAGCCCGTGGAGTTAGCATATCGAGGCAGCGTTAATCGCTGGGAGTGTGACGAAAATGACCACCTCAACGTGCGATTTTGCGAAGAAAAAATTTGGCAAACGCTGGTGGGCGGGTTGCTGCAACTGGGCGCAATTACCGAAGTTGAGGTGGATGAATTGCCGGCGCGGATAACGTGTCAGCATCTGCGCTTCCAGCAGGAGGCGCGCATTGCAACGCCTATCTCAGGTTTTATAAGTGTGCTGCCGAGCGCTGCATCGACGCAATTTAATGTGTTGGCGCAGCTGCGTCATGGCGTCAGCGATGAGCCGTTGTGCAGTTCTTTGTTCGCGGTGAGCGGACTGGATTGCGCGACAGCGGAAATTGGTCAATTGGAGTTCGCACACAGCCTGCCAAAGGGTATCGAGTCGGATTTGTCGTATCATGTGCTGGATCTGCCCGCTGCGTTAGCAAAGGGTTTTGTAGTGACCGGTCGTGGAGTGATTCAACGTATTGAATGCGCAAGCAATGGGTTGTTGCTGCCTCATAATTATATGGCGCGCACATCCGATTCGATGCCCAACCTATGGACCTATCTTGCCGGTGATGAGCGCGTCAGCGATGCGGAAGGTGGCGCGGTTGTAGAATTTCGGCGGCAGTATCATCAACCGCTGCGTGATAAGCAGGCTTTTATTGTGGTTTCGGGGCTGCTGGGTGCGCGGGGAAAAATCCAAAGATTTGGGCACATGATGTTCAATTCCGGCACCCAAGCGTGCTGCGCGTCGGCGCAGGCGGTTTCGGTGCGTATGGATTTAAACGCGAGAAAAGCCATTGCCCTTGCAGATGAGGACTTAGCAGCTCTACTGCAGAAGCAGGTTCAACCTCTTTAGCTTTCTGGATACGTCTATGACAATTTATGAACAGGGATTGGCGCAAAATTCGGCAAACTTCACGCCATTGTCGCCACTGTCGCTGCTGCGCCGGGCGGCATCAATCTATCCTGACAAAACGGCGGTGATTCACCAGCAACGCAGGCTCACCTGGGGCGAAGTGTTTTATCGCTGTCAGCGCGTCGCGTCGACGTTAGCTAAACGCGGTATTGGCAAGGGCGATACGGTAGCGATTCTCAGTGCAAACACGCCGGAAATGTTTGAGGCGCATTTTGCAGTACCCATGGCCGGGGCAGTATTAAACGCCATCAATATGCGCTTGGACGCGGCTACTGTCAGTTTTATTCTGCAGCATGGCGAAGCGAAACTGTTGCTGGTAGACAAAGAGTTCGGGCCGCTGGCGCAGTCGGCGCTAGAGCGCATGAGTTCTCCACCGGCTATCGTGCACATCGATGATCCAAGCTGCGATATTGGGCACTTGGTTGGCAGTGAAAGCTACGCTGACCTGATCAGTGCGGGCGAGCCAGGTGAGATCGGCGTGGACGCTACGGATTACTTGCCGGATGATGAGTGGGACGCGATCGCGTTGAATTACACCTCCGGAACCACGGGCAACCCGAAAGGCGTGGTCTATCATCATCGAGGTGCTTATTTGAACGCGGTGTCCAATGCATTGAGTTGGCACATGGGCGACCACCCGGTGTATTTGTGGACTCTGCCTATGTTCCATTGCAATGGCTGGTGTTTCCCCTGGACGTTGGCGGCGAATGCGGGTGTGTCCGTGTGCTTGCGTCAGGTTCGTGATGATGCCGTTTATGAAGCGATAGCCGAGCATAAGGTGACACACTTTTGTGGTGCGCCAATAGTATTGAATACGTTGCTCGCAGCCGACGAAAGACTCAAGGCCCTGGTCACCCATGAGGTTAAGGTAATGACGGCAGGCGCGCCGCCTCCTGCTTCAATTATCCAAGGTATGCAGGCTCAGGGTATCGATGTGACCCACGTTTATGGGCTTACAGAAACCTATGGCCCAGTGACACTGTGCGCCTGGCGTGAAGATCTGTGGGGTTCGCGGAATCCTACAGACCAAGCCGAGTTAAAAGCCCGACAAGGCGTCGGAGCGCCGATGCTCGAAGGCCTCATGGTGGCCGATCCAGAAACGCTATTACCGGTGGCGAGAGACGGACAGACCATGGGCGAGGTCATGATGCGCGGCAACAATGTGATGAAGGGTTATCTGAAAAACCATGCGGCAACCGACGAGGCTTTTGCGGGCGGTTGGTTTCATTCCGGCGACTTGGCAGTTTGGTTCGAAGACGGATATATAAAAATTATGGATCGTTCTAAAGACATCATAATTTCCGGTGGCGAGAATATTTCCAGCATCGAAATAGAGGATGTTTTGTACCGACACGAACTCATTTCAGAAGCTGCCGTCGTGGCGCGGTCCGATGAAAAATGGGGTGAAACGCCCTGCGCCTTTGTCACTTTGGTGGCCGATGCCGAACCGCTATCAGAACAGCAGGTGATCGACTATTGCGCAGACAATCTGGCGCGGTTCAAATTACCGAAAACAGTGGTGTTTATGGATTTACCGAAAACCTCCACGGGCAAAGTGCAGAAATTTGCGCTGCGCGAAATTGCCGAAGGCTTGCCCACGTAATGCCAAAGAAAATGCTCGCATTCGCGACGCTGGTGCTCGCGGTTATTCTCAGCGCGGTGTATTTGCCGGTGGCGGAGATGCTGATCGGACTCTTTGATTGGGTCGATGCCAATCGCAGTATTTCTTGGCTTGTGTATATCGTGTTTTATGTGTTGGCGACGGTGCTGGTGTTGCCCGGTAGTTTGCTGACATTAGCTGCGGGGTTTTTGTTTGGTTTGGGCTATGGGTTTGCCATAGTCTCCTTTGCCAGTACCACTGGCGCGACCTGCGCGTTTTTGGTGGGGCGGTTTCTTGCGCGAGATTGGGTCGCCGCGAAGCTGCAGGCATTGCCGCGATTTTCAGCCCTAGACAAAGCGGTGGGTGAACAGGGGGCTGTGGTGGTTCTGCTGACCCGTCTATCGCCACTCTTTCCGTTCAGTCTGTCCAATTACGGCTTTGGGCTGACTCGTGTAAAGCTCGGTCATTACGTGCTGGCGTCGTGGCTGGGGATGATTCCGGGTACGGTTCTGTACGTGTATCTTGGTTCTATTGCCTCTAACTTAACCAGCATTTTTACCGGCGATTTGGCTGATCTGCCGGCGAGCAATTGGTTGTTTTATCTGGGTTTGGTGGCGACCGTTGTGCTCACGATTGCGATTACCCGTATTGCGACCCGGGCGCTCAACAGCAAGCTGGAAGAAGCGCATGCTGGAGACATAGGATGAGTTATCCCGGAGTGGACTATGACGTTGCGGCTTGGCAATTGCTGTCCCCAGCTGATTATGTCAATCCGCAGCCGCAGCCGGGGTATCACTTGGTGGTGGTGGGTGCCGGGCCGGCTGGGCTCATCAGTGCGATTGGCGCGGCGGGGCTTGGTGCCAAGGTCGCGTTGGTGGAACGCCATCGCATGGGCGGAGACTGTCTTAATGTCGGCTGCATGCCATCTAAGTCGTTGCTCGCGTTTACTGAGCACGCAGAAAATCCGG
>MDTA01212500.1_pt1 | contig 10549 bp, 4 predicted proteins | sample 811151 | NCBI WGS metagenome assembly MDTA01 (sample SAMN05326648, study PRJNA326480) | marine metagenome | isolation source: seawater | place: Indian Ocean: South | collected 2010 | reverse complement strand
CAAAGAGGTCAAACAGACTCAGATAAACGTCAGCTTGTTGAAGATGGTGTTCTTGATCAGCCAATTGGAAGTCCTAGAAAAGTTGCACCAGATGGAACAGAGAAGTCTATAAATAATATTGGATCTTCTTTTTATGGAGATGATTAATGTCTACAAAATATGATGAAAATCCTAAAAGATATGCACCTTCAGGATATGAGGGTCAAAATTATACAGAAGACTATATAATACCTTCATGTGGATTAGAAGACTTAGATAAAGCTGTTTTTAATTTATTTGACAAGCAGATTCCTTTATATTATGACTTAAATGGTGAGAGAAAAAAAGTACCTGTTATATTTGCTACTGGTGAACGTTTTGCTTTGTTAAGAAGAAAGAAGCCGATTGTTGATAAAAAAGGTGCATTGATTTTGCCATTAGTTTCTATTACTAGAAGCAATTTAGAAAATGTCCCTTCAAAAGGTATTGCTAATAATCAGATGTTTCCTGAAGTTATTAGAAAGAGATTATCAGAGAAGGATGTAATATATCGTCAGCTTAAGAATAAAGAGGGATTATCTAATTCAGCTGAGAATCCTAGAAATGATATTGAAAAAGATATTTCTTTGAAACCTTCGTTTAAAAAGAACATTACAGAGACGATTGAGATTCCGCCAATTAAATATTTTGGTGCGAGTTACGAGGTTATGGTGTGGTCTTCTTTTACGCAGCAGATGAACAAAATATTGGAATCGATAATGAGTGCTTATACGCTTAATCCTGGGCAGCAATTTCGTATAGAGAGTGATAAAGGATATTGGTTTTCTGCATTTGTTGATCAAAGTTTTTCTCAGGATTCAAATTATGCTGATTTTACAGATGCTGAGAGGTATATTAAGTATTCAATGACGATAGCTACAACAGGATATATAATAGCACCTAATATAAAGGGTGGAAAAACTGCGCTGAGATCATTTCTGAGTGCTCCTGAGATATATTTTGATGTTGTTGCGAATGACGAGGATGTATTTCCTTCTGATGGAGCTGTGCAGGATGGAGAAGTGGCTAGTAATATATTTGATGATTTATTAACAGAAGACGGTGAGGTGCCATCGCAGGTTGTTGGAGGTATTGGGTTGGATAGAAAGTTAAGAACTTTTGATGCTGACAAGTCTGGTTTGAGTGTAGTTGGTGGTAGGAATAAGAATACAGAAGTTGTTGGTGAGAGAGGAACAGATTATTCAAAGAAGAGAAAGACATATGTTAAAAACTCAAATGGAGAGTTAGTGCCAGTGATGGCGAAGTTATCTAGGGGGAAGGGCGAGACAATATATGATGCAAAATTAGGTGAAGTTTTATTTAATATTTCAGCAAGCGATTGATATTTAAGATTTGATAGAATAATTAAATAACGTAAGATAATAATATTAGGAGAACAATTATGGCTGAGCAGACATTCAAGTCTCCAGGATTTTTTGAAAGAGAAATAGAGGTTATAAGTAGACCTCTTGTTGCTAATAATGCAACACCTGTAGGCATTATAGGTCCAGCATTAAAAGGACCAGCCTTCGTACCAACAACAGTATATAATGAGACAGAGTTTTATAGAATATTTGGTAGTCCGGATCCAAGAAGACCTTCTTTGCATGCTGCAGCGGAGTATTTTAGAAATGGTGGAGAAGCAGTTACATTTTGTCGTGTATTAGGAGGAGGATCAGGACAAGCTCAATCAAATGGAGGTTTCGAGGTAAAAGGTGAGCAATTTGATACTAACAACTTAAGAGCAAAAGGATCTGTTCAATTTATTGTTGCAAACCATGATGTAAATGATGCAGAGCATATAACAGTAGGTATGCTTAACGATAATGATTCTATTAAAACAGATGGTGATGAAAATTTAAACGGAATAGATGCTTTATTACCCAATAGTGATAACGTACAATTAGTTAGAGCAATGATTTTTATGGAAAAGGATCATACGCTAAGAGTTAGTGCAGCAACAGAAAATTCAACAACTGCAGATACTGATGATTTAGCTACAGTAAATTCAGACAAGAAATTTAAAGTATATATTCATAACGAAACAACAGATACACTAAAAGCTGAGTATACAGTTTCATTAGATCCTGATAGCGATTCATATATTGAAAAAGTTTTAAATACAGATCAATTTAAATTAGAAGATAAAGGTCATTATCTATATGCACACTTTCCAGTAGACGATCAAGTAGCTTCGGTAGCTGATACTTTAAATGTTGCATCACTTAAAGGCACAAATGCAAGCGATAGATATAATGATTATGGAAACTTTAAGTCTTCTTTTAAGACACCAAAAACAACAAAGTTTATTTCGCAACCTTTTGGTAGCACAGAGTATGATTTATTCCACATTGAGTCTTTAGATGACGGTGAATATGCAAGTAAAAAATATAAGCTATCAATTGCTGATTTAAGAGCATCAACTGATCCTAATTACAAATATGGTACATTTACAGTGCAGCTAAGATCTTTATATGATACAGATGATTCACCTGTTATTCTAGAATCTTATAGTAGATGTTCATTAGATCCTAATTCTGATAGTTTTGTTGCTAGAGTGATTGGTGATCAAAAACTTAAGCTGGCTTTAGATGCAGCATCTGAAGATGAAAGAAGACTTATTAGAGAAGGAACATTTGAAAATAAATCTTCAAGAATTCGCGTTGTAATGTCAGATGATGTTTTACGTGGTGAAGTTCCAGATACAGCTCTTCCTTTTGGTTTTAGAGGCATTCCTTTCTTAAAGACAACATCTACAGGAAAAGATGCAGGTTCTGATGCAACTGCTAATTCTTTCCTAGAAGGTAAAGCTGGTACTGCAGCAAATGAAAATAATATTGACAGTATAACATCTCCACATGTAAATCAATTAAATTTTGGTATTTTGCCTCCTTTACCTTATAGAATGAAGGTAACAACTGGTGACATGAGGAATGCATCAGAAAAATATTTTCAAACTTATTTAGGTCATGCATCAGAAAATAGTGAATCAACAAAATCTAATCTTTATTGGGGACTAAATACTAGTAGAGTAACTGATATCAATAATCCAAACAAACCAAATAATGCATTGGCTGTAAATAAAGTTGTTGAAAACTTAACGAAACTTTTAGGAAATGATTCTGAGTTATACGTTTCAGGTTCTGCTGCAGATGCATTTAATAATAATAAGTTTAGTTTAGCTAAGGTTGCATTTAAAGGTGATACAGTAGCATTAATTACAGGAACAGTTTTAGAAGCATTTAGAGAAGCAGTATATGTTAGAAATGCTGATGTTTCTGATGATCCAACTAAAACAATATATAACGAAGCTGACAATACAATTTTAATGTCAGCATCTAGTGATCCGTTCTCTTCAGAAATAATTTCAGGTAATCCTGAAGATAAAAGAGCTACATTAGCTAAGTTATTAGCTGAAGACAAGACTAAGTTTAACAAATATTCATCAATGGCGAAGTTTACAGCACCGTTTTATGGTGGTTTTGATGGCGTTAACATAATGGATAAAGACGCATATTACTTTACTGATAGAGCAGCATCAACTGATTCAACAGGAGGTAAAGCTGCAAGTGTTGGATATGCAAGTGGTTTATCTCAAACTAATGATGCAACTACTAGAATGCAAGGAGATGAGCTAGAAAACAATATTGTAGCTTCTTATATGAATGCTATTAGAGTTATGACAGATGAGATGATTGTTGATCATAATGTATTAACAGTACCAGGAATTAGAGATTCTATTATAACTGATTATGCAACAACAAGAACTAGAGATTATGGTAAAGCAATTTACTTAATGGATATTCCACATTATACAGCTGAAGGAAATCGTTTATTTACAAATGCAGACGGAATGGTTCAATATAACTACACAAATACAAAGGGAAGAGCTGATGTTGATGAGACAAGCTCGAAGTTTGAATTCCGTGAAGTTAACTCAAGTTATGTTGCATCTTATTTCCCAGATGTTATGATTGAAGACAGTGGTGATGATGAGAATGCTGCTCAAACAAATAGAAGAAGAGTTAGAGTTCCATCAAGTGTTGTTGCTTTAGGAGCATTGGCTAGAACTGATTCAATCTCGCAGCCTTGGTTTGCTCCTGCTGGATTTTCTAGAGGTTCTTTAGAGTCTGTTAGTTCAATTGATGTAAGATTAAACTCAGCTGATCGTGATACATTATATGAGGCAAGAATTAATCCAATTGCTAATTTCCCTAATAATCAATTTGTAATCTTTGGTCAGAAGACAACGCAAATTGCAAGAACAGCATTGGATAGAGTTAACGTAAGAAGACTTATGATTGCTATTAAGAGAAGAATTCAGAAGATTGCTCAAGGTCTATTATTTGCTCAGAATGATGCTCAGACAAGAGCAGATTTTGTAACAAGAGCAAGTCAGCAGTTAGCTCAAATTCAAATAAATCAAGGAATTGAAGATTTCCGTGTTATAATGGATGATACAAACAATTCTGATGAGGATGTTGATAATCATCGTTTGAATGGAAAGATTATTGTTGTGCCAACAAGAGCTGTTGAATTTATTGCAATGGACTTTATTATTACAAATAGTGGCGTAGAATTCCCTTCATAAGAATAGTTATAAATAAATAAACAGGAGAATAGATAATATGGCTGGACAAGGCTCAGCAAGAGTAACTTTAAAAGAAATAGACTTATCTCAAGTCTCAAGTCAAAAACTATTACCACAAGGTGTGCCAGCTGCTGTTGTAGGTCCTGCTAGAAAAGGTCCAGCATTTGTCCCGCAAACATTTGCCAATATGCAGCAGTTTAGTGAAACATTTGGTAATATGCTTGAGAGAGATCGTGAAGCAAATTCAAATTTATTTGGACCTATGGCATTAAATCAGTGGATGCAAAATTCACAAGCTGGTACATATCTTCGTGTATTAGGTGTTGGTGATGGACTTAAAGCAACAAATAATGTTGTTACAGATGCTGGATTTGTTGTAGGAACAGAGCAGGTACAATCAACTAATTTAGTTGCAAAAAATCCTCATGCTACAATTAGCGATTCTGATAGAGTTGCTGCTGCTTCTAAATCAAGAACACACTTTCTTGGCTGCTTCATGAAAGATGAAACAGGAAGCAACTTCTTGCAAGAATCAGGTATTCAAACTGCTCAAGGTGCAGGATCTATAAAAATAAGATTTACAGAAGATGAAAAGCCGCAAGCAAGTAACACTTTAAAGTTTAGGTTTATAAAGACAAATGATTCATTTGCCGAAGAGACTTTTACTTTTATAAGTGGAAATACAGCTGATTTTAATATTAAAACTGATAGTGATCATATTTCTACTATTTTGTTTGATTTAGCTGATAGAATTAATAATGCAGCTGAAACAAAAGATGATTTGACAGCAGTTTTAACACCTGATACATTATCTACAAAACTAACAGGTATTAGTGCTGCAAGTGCTTTAGTAAGAGGACTTAAATATACTATTAATACAGTAGGTAATACAACTTGGTCAAATGTTACTAATTCATCATTATATACAGCTATTAATGGTACATTTGGAAGTCCAGCTGCTGGTGATCAATTTATATCAACAGTAACAGGAGGAGATGGGGGAACTTCTGGTGTTGTTGAAACAACACAAAGTGAAAGTAATGCAACATTAATAGTAACATCAGATCATGCTACAAAAGGTACAAATACAAATAGTAATACAGCAGAATTTAATATAAACGCTCCTAGTGACTTTTCTAACATTGAGATTGGTGGAAAAACAGCTTCTGTTGCTAGTCAAACTGTAAATTTTGGAGGCGGCGGCTTGACAGCAGCTTTTGCTGATATTGAAATGAGTGCAAATCCTGACACAGATGACAATATAGAAATTACAGCCTTGACAAATAACGGTAATGCAACATTTACAGATCAGACTGTTACTTATATATTTAAACCAAGCTTAGCAAATAATACAGATCCAACACATTTAGAAGATGGTGACGTAATTGCAAATGTTTACGAGATTAATACAGTAAGTGAAGTACATGTAAAAATTGATGCAGACAACTTTCAAAATACTTTATCTAATTTAAAAGCTGCTATTAAAAGAATTGCTTCACAAGCAGGTGATGGATCAGGAATAGTTACAAAACATGAAGGTAATTTAATAGTTTCAAACATTAATTCTACTTCTTTTAGAATTACACAAAGTGTTAAAGGCACTGCTGGTAGATCTAAAGCAGATGGCTCAACAGGATGTATTGATAATAATGCAACTAATGTTGTTATTAAAGGAGCAGGTACTGCTGATGGATTAGCTGATGATATTGCTGATGCCGCAGCTGTTGGATTCTTTAAGGGTGGTGAAGATACATTTGCATCATTAACAATTCAATTAACAGGACAGCCAAATGTAGATGATGAAATTTCTTTTATTCTCCTAAAACATGACCATGCTACTAATACGAATACAGAAAAGTTTATTTTTAAAAATAATATTACAGATATTGCAAAAAGTGGAAATGACATGCTTGTTCCAATAGGAACAAGTCTTGATGAAACTCTAGTCAACTTAAGACTAGCTATTATTAATTCTAATAGCGATGGAGATAACATTAATGCTAGTATAAGTAACACATATTCAGATAGTTTAATACTAAACGATGCAGATAACTCATTAACTATTGTTATGAACAAAGCTAATTTGCAAAAAGGTGCCAAGGCAAACTTAAGTCAAACTGTTAAAGTATCTGATTCTGTTAAGTTTACTAATCCTGATGGTTTGAGTGTTGTTGGTAACTTTGGTTCTAAAACAGTTAACTTCTCTGGAGGAGGAGGACGAGCTGCTCCTGTTATAAGAGGTATTTTGATGATGCCTCAAGGTGTTAAACCTACTTTAGATGTTGACAATGGTAGCATTACAGGAGTTCAAGGTACTGTTAATAGTGCTGGCATTGCAAATGCTACAGCTTCTTTATCTAATATAAGAAGTATTAATGTAAGTACAGCATCTTTTGGTATAAACGCATCTGATCTTAAAGGATATGAAATAGGAGACGTTAAAAACGATCTTAAATTTAAATTGATTTTAAATGGATTTAAAAACGAAGAATACCCTGCAGTTTATTCATGTTCTTTTAATCCAAATGATTCTCAATACTTTTCAAAAGTTTTAAATACAGATCCCACAAAAATTGAAGAAAAAGGTCATTATCTATATGCAAACTGGGATATTGATACTGCAGTAGCTAAGCCTTCAAGTTCAGGCTTGACAAAAAGTGGTGCTAATTTAACAGGTTCTTACGCTAGAATGACAGGATTCTGTATTCCTAGCAAAGGTATAAAACTAAATCAAACAACAGCAAATAATCCTGATTACGATAGCTATACATCTAGATTTAGAACAGCCTACTCTCCATATGTTGTATCACAATATTACGGATCTTCAGACACTGCTGATAGATCTGCTTCTGATGCAACATATAAATTATTTAGACTTCATGCTTTAGACGATGGTGAAATTGGTAATAGACAATTCAGAGTTTTAGTATCAAACCTAAGATATGTTTCTGATAAAGAATATGGTTCTTTTGATCTTTCACTTGAAGCATTTGATTCTGATCCTGTAAAAGGTGAAATTATAAAGACATGGAAGAAGCTTGATTTAGATGTAAATAGTAGAAACTTTATTGGCAGAGTTATTGGTGACAAGCATATGTTCTATAACTTTGATAGATCACAAAATAGTCAAAGACTTGTTGAAACAGGAAGATATGATATTAAAAACAAGTATGTACGTGTAGAACTATCAGATGATCTTTTAAGCAATCAAGTTCCACCTGATGCTTTGCCTTGTGGTTTCATTGGTTTGTCACATCTATTTACAAATGGAGCTGGAAACTTTGAAGAATCTCTAGCAGCAGCAAATGCTATATTTACTGATGCGACACCAGCAAAACTACCATTACTATCAGACTCACAAGTTGCTCCTTTACCTTTTGTTAGAAGCATAAGCAAAATAACAGGATCTTCTACAAAAGAAGCAGTACAAGACTTGGCTTGGGGTATTAAGTTTGGCATTAAAAAGAATACAGACGTTGCTCTTAAAGAGACAACTGAGATTGAGTTTAATAGATCGATTGAAAGCTGGACAAAATTCTTCCCAGACTTAGGAGCTATAGAGCCAGCTTGGAGAACATATGATTTTGAAGAATCAGCAACAAATGTTGATGCATTCCAAAACAACTTCTTCTCTCTAGAAAAGATTCAACTTGATAGTGCTGGTGTTACTGGTGATGTGATTACTAACTGGGGAACAGCTACATATAGAAGAGATGGAAAAATTGTAGCTGATGCATCAGGAACTGACGAAAGATTTGTTAACATATCAAAAGACGCTAATGGTGGAAATATAAGGTATCTTAAATTCAGATTTATGATGCAGGGTGGATTTGATGGTGTTAATATATTTGACAAAGAAAAGTCAGCACTCACAAACGTAGCTGCTTCTAGAGAAGGATTAGATGAGACTGAAGGTAACAAGTTTACTGGTCCTACAGTAATGTCTTATAGAAGAGCAGTTGACGTATTATCTGATAAGTCTGCAACAGAGTTCCAAGTATTGTGTTTACCTGGTCTAAGAACTCCAGCAGTAACAGATTATGCAATAACATCTGCTGAAGATAGATTTGATGCATTGCTTATCATGGATATTGAAGAGAAAGATGAGTCTGATTCTTTGGTATATAGTGACTTAGTAAGACCTCATGTAAGAAATACAATTAAGCAGCTTAAAAATAGAGTATTGGATACATCATTTGCAGCTGTGTATTTCCCAGATGTTTTGGTGAGAAGACCATCAGACAATGCACCTGTAGTTGTTCCACCATCAGTTGGAATGATGGGTGTATTAAGTAGAAACGATTCTATTGCTGATCCTTGGTTTGCACCTGCTGGTTTACAAAGAGGTAGATTAGCTGCTATTGATACACAAGTTCAGATGAATAGAGACTTGTTGGACGAGTTATATGATGAGGATATTAATCCGATTTATGTTCCAGCAGGAAGACCTGGTGAGGTTTATGCATTTGGTCAAAAGACTTTATTACAAAATCAATCTGCATTGGATAGAATTAATGTAAGAAGACTTTTGATTGACATTAGACGTAAAGTTCGCAAGGTTGGTGAGCAGTTATTATTTGAGCCTAATCGTGAGTCAACACTTGCTAGATTTGCATCATTAGTTGAGCCTATTATGCAAAACGTTCAGAGCAGAAGAGGTGTAACTCGTTATAAGGTTCAAGTTGACACAACAACTACAACACAAAACGATATTGAGAACAATACAATTAGGGGTAAGATTTATCTTCAGCCTACAAAATCAGTTGAGTTTATTTCATTAGATTTTGTTGTAGCAAACACAATTGAGTAATAATTAGATATATATAATATAAAGATTTAGGAGAAATATAAAATGGCTGAGACGCTATCCGTAACCGAAATGATACCTAATAAGTTCGAACCCAAGAGAAAAAACCGGTGGGTCTTTGCTATTGAGGGTATTGATGCTTTTCTTATGAAGACTGCTAGTAGACCTTCTTATACTATTGCAGAAACTGAGATTAACTTTATTAATAGTAAAAGATATGTAGCAGGCAAGTCAACGTTTGATACAATGTCTATAACATTACATGACCCGATTGCTCCTTCAGGTGCTCAACAAGTTATGGAATGGATTCGTACACACTACGAGTCAGTTTCAGGCCGTGCTGGCTATGCAGACTTTTATAAGAGAGATTGCCAACTTAAAATGCTTGATCCAGTAGGAACAGTTGTAGAATGCTGGGATATCAAAGGTGCTTTCTTGACAACAGCAAACTTTGGTGATTTATCATATGATGGTGACGAGCCTCAAGAGATCTCTCTAACGTTACGTTTTGACAATTGTGTGCTGCAATATTAAACATACATAATTTTCAAGAAAATTAAACGTGCTTCAAACCGTGAATGTCTATGTTTACGGTTTTTTTGTATTTGTTATATATAATAATATAAAATCAATAAAGAGTAATAACTATGTCAGGAACAAAAGATAGTCCAATTATTGCAAAACTCCAAGGTGAATCATTTAGCAAAAAAGATGTAATAAACCAAAGCCTGAATATAGAAACAGCAAATATTATAGGAACTGCATATAAAGGACCTGCTTTTGTTCCACAAAAACTAATCGCATTTTCTCAAGATAATGTACAAAATACAGTTTCAAATATATTCGGAACAAGAGAAGAAAACAGATATAAAATACTAACTGATGTATTTGAAAGCAAATCAAACTCTCAAGCTTATAGAGCAGCAGATCTTTGGTTTTTAAATGGTGGACAACAATGCTCGTTTACTCGTGTGCTTGGTATTGGCAACGGAGTTTTAGATTCTACAAAAGGAACGTATAATCAAAGTGGATTCATAGTAAGTGAACTAGAATATGAAGGCCCAAAATACTATGATGAAGCACTATCAGAATTAAGTTATAATGCCGGCGGAACTTACAAAGCTTCATTGAAT
>MDTA01158630.1_pt1 | contig 10549 bp, 10 predicted proteins | sample 811151 | NCBI WGS metagenome assembly MDTA01 (sample SAMN05326648, study PRJNA326480) | marine metagenome | isolation source: seawater | place: Indian Ocean: South | collected 2010 | reverse complement strand
ACTGATGCGATTGTAGAGCCATTAGCTAATGCAATATGGTATTTTATATTAGATAAAATTTGGACTTCTAAATATAAAAAATAAAATTATAATAAACCCCACAAGCTATCTTTTTTTATCCAACCCTTAAAATCTTCTACTTGTACTTTACACCACCTCTCATTACATTTTTTTACTTTACAAAGTCTTCCCTTTTTTAAAATCACTGATGGCCTAGAAAAAACTGAAGGTTTATTAAAAATTATTTGATCATCTTCAATTGTAATAGCAGATTTCTTCTTTGATAATTGTGAAATATGAATCCAACCGGTATTGTTTTCATGATCTCTTATTTTTCTAAAATTTTCAAATTTATCTTGCACAAGAACAGGTAAGAATCTTTTCTTATAAAATAACTTTATAGGATATTCAAAAGACGGACCTTGTCTCAAGTTTACTTTATCATTTCTTAGAGTTAAAAAATATTCTTCTGATGCTATAAGATTTTGAGAAATAAAAAAAATTGAAAAAAAATAAATTATCTTGAACATTTATTTATACATTTTGGATTACTCGTAAGTTTTATATTTCTAAAATTTGTTTTAATAGAATTAAATATTATCATTTGATTATCAAGACTATTTTTTAAGTTAAGGATAGTCTTTAAAACTTCATTTGCCTGAAGAGAGCCCAGAACTCCTGCTACAGGTGAAAAAATTCCCTCAGATTGACAATTAATTTCATTTAATGGTATCTCTGGCATGAAACATCTATAGCATGATCCTCTTTTCTTAAAATTAAATTTATACAAATGACCCTCAAATTTACTTATTGCAGCAGAGATTAAAATTTTTTTCTTTTTTTTACATTCATCATTTATCAAATAACGGGTTTTATAATTATCTGTACCATCACAGATTATTTCAAAGTCTTTAAAAATTGAATGTATATTTTTTAAAGTAATTTTCTTTTTAAATGTTATAATTTTTATTTTTCTATTTGTTTTAAGAATGTTCGACTTTGCTTGAGCCACTTTAAATTTACCAATATCATTTAATGTAAAAAGCGTTTGCCTATTAAGATTACCAATTTCTACTTTATCGTGGTCAACAATCCCTATTGTACCTACTCCTGAAGCTGCGAGATAAGTTAAAAGTGGGCACCCTAGCCCTCCAATACCAATTATCAAAACTTTGGAGTTAAGAATTTTTTTTTGACCATTAATTCCAATTCTTTTTAGTATTATTTGTTTTTCGAATCTTTTGAAATCTTTATAATGTAAACTCATAGATTATTTATTGCCTGTAGAACCAAACCCACCTGTTCCTCTATCAGTTTCCTCTAAATCCTGAACTTCAATTAATTTTGCTTTAAGAATCGGACATAATATCATTTGAGCTATTCTATCACCCTTATTGACAACAAATATCTTACTACCTAAGTTTATTAAAATAACTTTAACTTCGCCTCTGTAGTCCGAATCTATTGTACCTGGAGTATTTAAAACTGAAATTTGATTTTTAGCAGCTAAGCCCGATCTTGGTCTAATTTGTATTTCATAATTTTTAGGAATTGATAAAGCTATCCCGGTTGGAATTATTGAAGTTTTTCCTGGTTTAATTTCCAGTGAACTCTGAATATTAGCAGAAAGATCCATTCCTGATGAACCATCAGTTTCGTACTTAGGTATAGGTACATTTTTAGATAATCTTTTAATTAAAATTTCTATCATTAATTAAAAGTTGATCCAAAACTAATTCTGCTATTTTATTTGCTATAAAACTTTTTTTATTTTTTTTAATAAGTTTTATTTTTCCGTTCTTATCAATTATTGAAACCTTATTGTAATTTGAATTAAAACCATAATCTTTTTTTGAAACATCATTAGCTATAATTAAATCAAGATTTTTATTTCTCATTTTTAAAATTGAATTCTTATTTAAATTTTCTGTCTCTGCTGAAAATCCAACTACTAACTTTGGCCTGTGTTTATTATTTTTCGCTAAGTATTCTATTATATCTTTATTTTTTCTTACAAAGATAGATTTTAAATTTTCTTGATCTTTTTTTATTTTATTTTTTCTTCTTAAAATAGGTTTAAAATCTGATACTGCTGCAGCACAAATTGCTATATCAACAGGTAGAGATTTTTTAACCACTTCGAACATTTCATCACCAGTTATGATTTCTTCAATTTTAATATCTTTGTGATTTGCAAAATTAGAAGGACCAATTATCAATTTTGTTTTAATACCTAATTTACTAAGTGCTAAAGCTATTTCATAACCTTGTTTTCCACTAGACTCATTAGAAATGTATCTCACTGGATCTAGATATTCTCTAGTAGGCCCAGCAGTAACTAAAGCTTTAAAACCTTTTTTTCTTACTAGATTTCTTTTATAAAAATAATTTTCTAAGTAAGAGTAAATTTGTCTAGGACTTGACATTTTACCTTCCCCATATTCTCCGCAAGCCATCTCTCCTTTTTCAGGTCCGATAAACAGATATCCATAATCAAGTAAAGTTTTCACATTTTTCTGAGTTGCTTTATGTAACCACATTCTCACATTCATTGCTGGGACTAATAAGATATCTTTATTAGAAGCTAAAATTACTGTCGTGGCCAAATCTTCAGCTTTTCCAGCGCTTAATTTAGTCATAAAATTTGCTGTAGTTGGCATAACTACAATTATATCGGCCCATCTTGATAAGGAAATATGATCTATTTCTGTTTCAAAATTTTTATCAAAAATATCCTCAAAAATTTTATTTTTTGTTAGTGTTGTAATTGATAAAGGTGTTACAAACTCTTTTCCACTTTTGGTGAGAATTGTTTTTACTTCGTTATCATTTTTTTTTAATATTCTTACTAAATCGAGAGATTTGTACGCGGCTATTCCTCCGCCAATTACAATAAGAATTTTTTTATTTTTTAAAAACATGACTTATTAAAATACTAATAGAAACACAATTACAATACCAAAAAAACTTATTAGCATATTGTTTCTGAAGTTTTTAATTTTCATTTGTTCCATTTCTAAGTTTTTATTAGTTGCAATCGCTAAACTTAATTTCCCCTCGGCCATTAATTTTAGCGCATAGTCTGCCCTATCCATTAACTTTGGCAAATCTGGAATTCTCTTTAGAATTTCAGAAGATGTATTTAAAGCTGTGTCTAGAGTTGATTTTGGACTTTTTACGTTTTTTAACCACTCTTCAAGAACAGGTCTTGACACTTCCCAAATATTAGTTTCAGGATAAAGTTTACGTGCAACTCCCTCTACCACCACCATTGTTTTTTGCAATAAAAGTAATGCAGGTTGTGTAGCCATATTAAATTTTTCAGTTATTTCAAAAAGTTGAGCTAATAAATTTCCTCCTGATATATCTTTTATTGATTGACCAAAAATAGGCTCTCCAACAGATCTAAGTGCTTGTGCGAATTCCTCTCTTGATGCATCTTGAGGTACTAGACCTGCTTGAAAATGAACATCAGCCACTTTCATATAATCTCTTTGAATGAATCCGTACAATATTTCAGCTAGAAATTTTCTATTATTTTTATCTAAACGACCCATGATACCGAAATCTACTGGAATGATATTTCCTTTTTTGTCTACAAACAAATTTCCTTGATGCATATCTCCATGAAAAAAACCATCTCTAACCGCCTGTTTAAGAAAATGTTGAATTAAATTTTCCGATAATTTTTTAAGATTTACACCTAAATTTTTAAGTTGTTGATGTTCTCGTATTGAAATTCCTTCAACTTTATCTAAAGTTAAAATTTTTTTAGTTGTGTAATTCCAGTAAATTTTAGGTACATTAAAACCTAAGTCATTTTTTGTATTCTCATAAAGTTCATTTGCTGCTGCCGCTTCAAATCTTAAGTCCATTTCTATGTTGGTTATTTCTCTTAAAAGATGAACCACTTCAACTAATTTTAATCTTTTTGCCTTTGAAAAGGTATTTTCAATTATATACGCAAACAACATTAAAGCATCTAATTCTTCATTAAATAATTTTTCAATATCGGGTCTAAGAATTTTTATAGCTACAAGCTTATCTTCATTATTATTTTTTATCTTGGCTAAATGAACTTGAGCGATCGAAGCTGCAGCTATTGATTCACTTATTTCTCCTAGATCTTTGAAATAATTTTCACCAATTTCTTTTTTAATAATTTTTTTGGCATCAGATAAATCAAATGCAGGAACTTTATCTTGAAGCTTTTCTAGATTTTTTGCGAGTTCGTCGCCTATGATATCGGGTCTTGTTGCAAGAAATTGACCTAATTTTATAAAAGTAGTTCCCATACCTTGTAAAGCTGAGCAAAGATTTTCACCCGGTCTCATTTTTTTATCTATTTGTCTTGTACCGGAGCCGATAGAAATTAAGTTAAAAAATAAATTTAGCGGCAATGGCAAAGGATGTATTTCATTGATGGTATCTACTGCTCCTGAAGTAGAAAGTTTTCTAGCTATTTGAAAAAGTTTAAGAATTCTTTTAAACATTTAAATTTTCCAACCTGAATGGATAGCAGAAATCCCGTTTGATACATTTCTAAATTCTACATTAGAAAAACCATTTCTTCGAATTAAAACTGCTAACTCATCTTGATCATAGAATTTTTGAATACTTTCAATCAAATATTTGTAAGATTTTTCAGAACCAACTACTAATTTACCCAAATAAGGAATAGTTTTTGAATATTGTTTATAAATAAAGTCAAGCGCCTCATTATTAACTTTTGAAAACTCTAAACACATAAAACGGCCACCAGGTTTTAAAACTCTAAAAGCTTCTTTTAAAGTGATATTAATATCTGTAACGTTTCTTATTCCATAACTTATTGAATAATAATCAAAAGTGTTATCTTCGCACTGTAATTTTTCAGCTCTATCGTTCGACCATTTTATATTTGTATACTTTTTTAGTTTAATTTTACCTTGTTCTAGCATTTTTGAATTAGGTTCAACACAAACTACATTCGCATCGTTATTTAATCTTTCTAAATATAACTTTGCTATATCACCTGTTCCAGATGCCACATCGATTAAACTTGTTTTCGGCTGGGGATTCATCCAATCAATAAATTTTTCTTTCCATATCCTATGAGCTCCGAGCGATAAAATATCATTCATTAAATCGTACTTTTTATAAACGCTTGAAAATACGGAATTGACTAATTTTGTTTTATCTTGAATAGTATTTTTCATAAAAGAATTATATGCCAGAATTACCAGAAGTTGAAGTTGTTAAAAGGTCTTTGGTGAAAAATATACAAAACCTCGCAATAAAAAAAGTAAAGATCAATGACAGCAATTTGAGATATAAAGTAGATAAAGATGCAATTTTTAAATTGATCGGAAAAAAAATCGAAAAAATAGAAAGAAGATCAAAATTTATAATTTTTAGAGTTGGTGAAGACTTTGTGATATTAGTTCATCTTGGTATGACAGGCAAATTTTTTCTTGTAGATAAAAATCGAAAAAAATATAAGACAAGTTTTTATTATGAGCTTAATGAAAAAAAGGATTTAAAGCACGATCGAATAATTTTTTTTTTAGAAAATAATCAGAAATTAATTTATAATGATGTAAGAAAATTTGGTTTCATAAAAGTTTATAGGTGCATTGATCCAAATAATACAAAACATCTGAGCAATCTAGGTCCAGAGCCTTTTGATAAAAAATACAATTATAATTATTTAAGAAAATATATCTCTGGTCGTAATAGAACAATCAAAGACATATTGATGGACCAAAAATGTATAGCTGGATTAGGAAATATATATGTTAATGAAATTTTGTTTGCAAGCGGAATTAAACCACACAGAAAAGTAAAAAAACTTAAAAATTTTGAAATTATTAAAATTATAAAAAACACTAAAAAAATTTTACGAAATTCAATCAAGTTAGGAGGTTCATCTATAAAAGATTTTTCTAGTAGTGATGGAAAAAAAGGTGCTTTCCAGCAACATTTTAAGGTTTATGGAAGGGAAGGAGAAAGTTGTTCTAATACAGATTGCAATAAACGAGTTGTTAAAAAAGTGATCTCAAATAGATCATCATTTTTTTGTATCAGCTGCCAAAAATAATAAAGTTGACCCTAATAATACCTACATATATATAATCCTAAAATGCCTAATACAAAATCTGCAATTAGAAGAGTTAGAAGAGTAAAAAAACAGACCCAAATTAATAGAATCAGAAAAAGTAAATACAAAAATGCCTTAAAAGAAATGCAATCTTTTATAAAGTTGAAAGATAAAGAAAAAGCTAAAAAATATTTTCCAAAATTTCAATCAATTCTAATGCAGGTTGCTAAATCAGGTGTAATAAACAAAAAAAACGCAGCACGAAAAATTTCAAGAGTGTCTAAGAAAATTTAGTTCTTTTTAATCAATCAAAAGTTGATTATCAAAAAAAAATTTCTCTACAATAGGTTTTAAAAATCAAAATATAGTTTCATTTCAAAGTTGTAAAAAAAGTTTCTATCTCTACGATAATGTTACAACCTAATTTAATTTTTTTTTAATATTTTAAAAAAAAATCTTGCAAAATATTTTAAAAGATCGTTTATTCAAATTTCCTAATCACTTACTACATGGAAAATAATATTACAAAAAAACAAAGCGTTTATATTTCTGAGGAAGAAAAAACTTTAAATTGGGAAGAAGTTCACAACTCATTTAAAAAAAGCTTTGGAGCAGAAATTTATAACAGCTGGCTTCAAAAAATCTCTTTAGTTAAAGAATTTAACGATTATTTAATATTAAGTGTACCTACAAGATTTTTCAGAGATTGGATAGTTTCCCGATATCTTGACAAGATATTAGAGCAAGTCAAATTGTTTAAACTAAGTGTTAACAGAATAGAGTTCAAAATAATAGAGGAGAGTAAGCAAAATGATGGGATAATTAAAATTGATGAGATAAGTAAAGTAACCGAAATAAAGGACTCAATTCTAAATTACAATCGCCTAAATCCGAATTTGAATTTTAAAAATTTTATACAAGGAAAAAGTAATGAAATAGCCTTATCTTACTCTAAAAAAGTCTGTGAGCATATATCAAGGTACAATCCATTATATTTATGTGCTGGTGTAGGTTTAGGAAAAACCCATCTTCTAAATGCAATTGGTTTAGAGTTACAAAATGATAACAACGTAATGTTTATATCTGCTGAAAGATTTATGTACCATTTTATTAAGTCAATTAAAAAAAATGATATGGTTAATTTTAAAGATTTCTTTAGAAAGTCATCAGTTTTTATAATTGATGATATTCAGTTTATCAGCGGAAAAGAGAGCTTACAGGAGGAGTTTTTCCATACCTTTAACAGTTTGATGGATAAAGGTTCACAAATAATTATTTCTTCTGACAGAGCTCCAACAAAATTAGACAGAGTTCAAGATAGAATAAAATCAAGGTTATCTGGAGGTCTTGTAATAGATATAGATACTCCAGATTTAGATCTAAAAACAAATATAATTAAAAGCAAAATTCAGGAAATCGAATTACAATTTAAAGAAAAGATTAATTTATCAGATGATGTTATTACCTACATTGCGAATGAGAGTAAAACAAATATCAGAGAACTTATAGGGGTGTTAAACAGAGTAATAGCTTTTAGTAGAGTTCATAATAAAGTTCTAACTACAAACGAATGCAAAAATATTTTAAAAGATGTTTTTAATCAAATAAAAGTTATAACAGTTGATAAAATTCAAAATGTTGTTTCAAATTATTTTAATATTGGACTAAGTGAAATGCTCTCCCAGAGAAGATCACGTCCTTTAGCTAGACCAAGACAGATAGCAATGTATTTAGCAAAAAAAATGACAACAAGGTCATTACCAGAAATTGGACGAAGATTTGCTAACAGGGACCATACGACTGTTATTCATGCTGTAAAGACTATAACAAGGCTATCTGAACAAGATGATGAAATGAAAAAAAATATTAGCCAAATTAAAAGTCTTTTAATTGAGCAGTAGAGAAATGCAATTTATTATAAAACGGGATATTTTACTTAAATCTTTAAATTTTGTTCAAGGAGTTGTAGAAAAAAAAAATACCTTACCCATTCTTTCAAATGTTTTGTTACAGCTTAAAAATAAAAAGCTTTCAGTAGTAGCAACTGATCTAGATATAATTTTCTATGATGAGATTAATGATGTAAAAATTATTAATGAAGGAAGCACTACTACATCAGCTGCCATTCTATACGATATTTTGAGAAAGATTCCATCTAATTCTGAAATGACATTTCATCTAAAGACAGAAAATAAATTAAGTCTTAAAAGTGTAAATTCTGATTTTAACTTACTTTGCTTGCCAACAGACAATTTCCCCACTTTTGCTGATGAGTTTGATGGCCAAGAAATCAGTTTAAACAACGATCAGTTTTTAAAATTATTAAATAAAACTAAAATTTCTATATCAAATGATGATACTAGACACTATTTAAACGGTGTCTTTTTACATCTAACGGAAGCTCATGGAAGAAGTTTTCTTACTGGAGTAGCCACAGATAGTCACAGGTTATCATCGAGCAGCTTAGAAATAGATAGTCCAGAAAATTTTACTTCATTAATTTTACCTAGGAAAACAGTATATCAACTTTGTTCACTTTTAACAGAAAACAATGGTGAATTGTTTATGCAGACAAATGAAAATAAGATTAAATTTAAATTAGGAAATATAAAATTAATTTCCAAAGTAATTGATGGAAAATTTCCCGATTATAAAAAAGTTGTACCAACTGACAATGAAAAACAACTTTTAGTACCTTCAAAAGATTTTATTAACTCAATTGAGAGAGTTGCTAGTGTATCTTTAGATAGAAAAGAAGGGGTAAAATTATTAATTAATAAAGATAATATTCAACTTTCAGTCAACAGTGCTAATTCCGGAGAAGGGAATGAGAAAATTCGGGCAGAGTTTAATTCAGAAAACTTAAATATAAGTTTTAACTCTAAATATTTAATTGATATAGCTTCAGAAGTTGAGGATAAAAATCTTAAAATGAATCTTAAAGACTCTGTATCTCCAGTTCTTATCGAAGATGTATCTGATAAAAACAGTTATTACGTAATAATGCCAATGAAAATTTGAATTTTTCAAGATTTTAAAAATTTAAAAAATTTTTGTCTTAAAACTGTTGGTACTTGGTCTTTCTAGAACCACATACCCGTATCTCGATTTAAATTAAAAAAAAAGAATGATATACTAAACATTCAAATAAAATAAATAAATGTCAAAAAATTCTGATTTAAACAGTAAGCCATCTTACGGCGCAGATTCGATAAAAGTTTTAAAAGGCTTAGATGCAGTGCGTAAGAGACCTGGAATGTATATTGGGGACACAGATGATGGTTCTGGTCTACATCACATGGTTTTTGAAGTAATTGACAATTCTATTGACGAAGCTTTAGCTGGTTTCTGTAAAAATATCCACGTTACAATTAATCCTGATAATACAGTAACAGTGGAGGATGACGGAAGAGGAATACCAGTCGATATTCACAAAAGTGAAAAAATTTCAGCAGCCGAGGTAATAATGACTCAATTGCATGCTGGTGGAAAGTTTGATCATGATTCATACAAGGTATCAGGTGGATTGCATGGAGTAGGAGTTTCTGTTGTTAATGCACTATCTGAGAAACTTGAACTCAAAATTTATCGTGATGGAAAAGAATATGAAATAAAGTTTAAAGACGGAAATTCTTTAAAACCTTTAAAAAAACTTGGAAATACCAAAAAAAAGGGAACTAAAATAACCTTTTTACCCTCAAAAGATATATTTTCATCACTAAAATTTAGTGCTTCAATACTTGAAAAAAGAATACGAGAACTTGCTTTTTTAAACAAAGGTATCTCAATAAGTTTAACTGATAATTCCTCAAAAAAAACAAAAGAATATGTACATAAATATAACGGTGGCATAGTTGAGTTTGTAAGACACATCAACAGTAAAAAACCTATTCTTGTTAATAAAAATGAAAAAGAAGTTTTCAAAAAGCCTATTTACGTAACCGCTACCAAAAAAAATGTAATTGTGGAATGTTCTTTTGAATGGAATGCAGGCTATTCCGAGGAAGTGCTTCCTTTTACTAATAACATACCTCAGAAAGATGGCGGTACACATCTACTGGGTTTTAGAAGTGCTCTTACTAGGGTAATCAATAAGTATTCTAATGATAGAAATAATAAAAAAAATAAAATTACTTTATCTGGAGAAGATATTAAAGAAGGTTTAACAGCTGTGCTATCAATTAAAATGCCTGATCCGAAATTCTCATCTCAAACAAAAGATAAATTAGTTTCATCAGAAATAAGAAACATTGTTGAAAATATAATTGGAGAAAAAGTGTCTACTTGGTTTGATCAAAATCCCTCAATCTCAAAAGTAGTCATTGAAAAAATAACCCAAGCAGCAATGGCAAGAGATGTTGCTAGAAAGGCTAGAGATAGTGTAAGACGAAAAGGAACTTTTGAACTATCTGGGCTCCCAGGCAAACTTGCAGATTGTCAAATTCAAAAACGAGAGGGTACAGAACTTTT
>MDTA01156543.1_pt1 | contig 10549 bp, 9 predicted proteins | sample 811151 | NCBI WGS metagenome assembly MDTA01 (sample SAMN05326648, study PRJNA326480) | marine metagenome | isolation source: seawater | place: Indian Ocean: South | collected 2010 | reverse complement strand
TTTGTCTTGAACATATAAAAATATTTAATAAAAACTGGAATTATTTTGAGAACATGAATGATCAAGAAATAGAATTTTTTATAAAATCTGATTTAACCTGGCATAAATCAACTAAAAATTTTGGATCTTCTGAAAATTTCTTCAATATTTTATGGAATAATGCCTTAGATGATAAACTAAATATCTTTCAAAGTGCAAATTTTAAAGAATTTAAAAAAACTAAAATTTCTCAAACTGATAGAGATGCACTTGAAGTCATGGGCTTAAATGACACAACAAAATGGCAAGAAATTCAGTCTAAATTTAAAACCCTTGTCAAAAAATATCATCCTGATAAAAATCAAGGAAATAAAAAATTTGAAGACAAACTAAAAAAGATTACATTAGCTTATAGTCAATTAAAGAAAACTTTAGGAAAAAAATGAGCACACAACAATTTCTTGCAAAACCTGATATGAAAATTTCAGTCAAACAAACTTTTGGATTTGATAGTGAAATGCAAGTAGATGCATTTACAAAAAAAAACGAATATGTGCCAAAAATTGATCCTGACTATAAATTTGATAGAGATACAACTATGGCAATACTCGCAGGTTTCTCTTTCAATAAAAGAGTTTTGATACAAGGATATCATGGAACTGGAAAATCAACTCATATCGAACAAGTTGCAGCGAGATTAAATTGGCCTTGTGTTCGAGTAAACTTAGATAGCCATATAAGTAGAATTGATTTAATTGGTAAAGACGCAATAATTCTTAAAGATAACAAACAAATTACTGAATTTAAGGAAGGTATTTTGCCATGGTCAATTCAAAATCCGGTAGCTCTAGTATTTGATGAATATGATGCTGGAAGACCTGATGTAATGTTTGTAATTCAAAGAGTTCTTGAAAGTAACGGAAATTTTACATTACTAGATAAAAACAAAGTTTTAGAGCAACACGATTTTTTTAGACTTTTTGCTACATCAAACACCGTAGGACTTGGTGATACTTCAGGCCTATATCATGGAACTCAACAAATTAACCAAGGACAAATGGATAGGTGGAATATAGTTTCAACATTAAATTATCTCTCATTTGAAAAAGAACTAGAAATTATTTTAGCAAAAAATAAAAAGTTTAATAATAAAGAAGGTAAAGAGATTTTATCAAACATGATTAAAGTTGCAGATCTTACTAGAAAAGGATTTATGAATGGAGATATTTCAACCGTAATGAGCCCAAGGACTGTATTACATTGGGCAGAAAATATGACTATTTTTAAAGATCAAGGTTATGCATTTAGAGTAACATTTTTAAATAAATGTGATGAATTAGAAAAGAAAATAATTTCTGAATATTATCAAAGATGCTTTGGGATAGATTTGCCAGAGTCATCTATAAATGTTTCTATCTAAAGTGCAAAAAAAAACAGAAAACCTTGAAAATTTTAAAACGGCTATTGGTTCTACTATAAAATCCCTATCTAATTCTGAGAAGGTTGAAGTTTCATTTGGTAATCAAAATTTAGAAACAAAAAATACTGTCGTCAAATTACCTGAAATTGATCTAATAAATAATAAAATAAATTTCAAGCAGATTAGAGCATTAGCTGACTCAAAATCATTGAGAATAAGGTTTAGTAAAGAAAAGACTTTTAAAAAATTTGAACCAGAAGGAAATATTTCAAAAAAATTGTACGATATTGCTGAAAAAGTAAGATGTGAAAAACTTGGTTCAAATGAGTTTATAGGCGTTAAAAATAATATTGAAAAATATTATCAAGAAAGAATTTCAAGTTTAGATCTTAAAAGCAGTGAGGTTAAAATAATTGAGTCTTTCGAAAATTATTTAAGAGTAAAATTATTTGATACAAAAATAGACCTGGAGTTAGAAAAAAAACTTAAAACATACAAAAAAGATTTGAATGAAAAGTTTAAGGGTAAAATTAAACAATTAAGCGATCTTATCGAAGATCAAATTAAGTATAACTCCCTAATTTCTAACCTAATTGCTAATATGAAGCTGGATGAGGATATTCAGGAAGAAGAAGAAAAAAATGAAGAAAGTAATCCAAATGAAAAGAAAAATCCAAAAAATGAGGATCAAAAAACTCAAAGAGAGCAAGAAGATCAAGAAATGTCAATTAAATCTGGAGCACCAGATTTAGAAAGTGAGGCTAAAGACTCAGATCAAAATGAGGAGGAGATAGAAATTGAGGACAAATCTAAGTCAGATTTAAAAAAAAAAGTGAAGAATAGCCTAGAAGATCTAAAATATAAAACTTATACAGAAGAATTCGATGAAATTATAAAAGCTGAAGATTTAGAAAATGAAGAAGAATTAAAAAGACTAAGAAAAAATTTAGATCAACAATTGTTACATCTTAAAAATTTTATTTCTAAACTTGCAAATAAGCTTCAAAGAAAACTTCTAGCGAAACAAAATAGATCATGGCATTTCGATCTAGAAGAAGGTTTACTAGACACATCAAAATTACCAAGAGTCATAATGGATCCTTTCAATTCTTTATCTTTTAAAAAAGAAAAAGACATAGAATTCAAAGATACATTGGTAACTATACTAATAGATAATTCAGGCTCTATGAGAGGAAAACCAATTTCAGTTGCTGCTATTTGTGCTGATATATTAGCAAGAACTTTGGAAAGATGTTCGGTAAAAGTAGAAATATTAGGTTTTACTACCAAACATTGGAAAGGTGGTTCATGTAGAGAAAAATGGATGAAAAACGATAAACCAAATTTACCTGGGAGACTTAATGATCTTAGACATATTATTTATAAATCTGCAGACACACCTTGGAGACAAGGAAAAAACAATATGGGTTTAATGCTTAAAGAAGGTTTGCTAAAAGAAAATATTGACGGGGAGGCTTTAAAGTGGGCTCATAATAAAATGTCCAGAAGAAAGGAAGAAAGAAAAATTTTGATGGTAATTTCGGATGGAGCGCCAGTTGATGACTCTACACTTTCAACCAATTCAAGTGATTATCTCGAAACAAATTTAAAAAATACTGTGAAATGGATTGAAAATAAAACTAATATTGAACTTTTAGCAATTGGTATCGGACACGATGTCACTCGTTATTACAACCAAGCAATTAAAATCACTGATGTTCAAGATCTAGGAGATGTGATGATAAATCAACTTACTGATCTTTTTGTCAATAAAAACGATAAAACTTTTCACTAAACTTTTATCTTGTTGTAAAAGTTTTTTTTTCTGAAAAATCTTTAATGATTGAAAGCATAAGTCTGAAAGGAATTAACATAGATAATGCTATTAAAAATTTTACACTTAAATCTCCTAAAGCTAAAGTAACCCAAGGTATACCCGTTGCGTAGAATGCAATAGAGAAAAATAGAAAAGTATCAATTATTGAACCAATTAAAGATGAGGATAAAGGAGCAATATACCATGCTTTTTTTCTTAATGTATCGAATATTTTAATATCTACATGTTGAGCAATAAAAAATGCAGTTCCAGATCCAATAGCAATTCTAATAGAAATTATATCTGCGTAATTTGTAGATATGAATAAAGTTAAAAGTACCCCTATAAAAAACCCAATATACACTATTTTTCTTGCTACAAACTTTCCATAAGCTCGATTAGCTAAATCAGTTATTAAAAAAGTAATGGGATAACTAAAAGCACCATAAGTTAAAATATCTTGTAGTCCAAAAAAATGAATAGGGAATTGAACTAAATAATTTGAAGCTACAACTATCAGCCCCATTAAAATAGAAAGCTTGTAAAAAAGATTCATTTATTAAGCTTTTGAATGAATAGATATTTTAAGTTTCTTAACCTTTTTAGATAATTTTGCATTTTTAGCGCTTAAAAGAAATTTATCTAAACCACCTTTAAAATCTACTGTTCTTAAAGCAGCGCTAGTTACATTAAGTTTAATATTTTTTTTTAAAATATCACTTTTAAAAGTTACTTTTTTTAAATTTGGTAAAAATCTTCTTTTAGTCTTATTTTTTGCATGACTTACGTTATGCCCTTTTAAAGGAAGTATTCCAGTTAATTCACATTTTTTTGTCATTGTTTTTCCTACGGTTGTATAATTGTTACATGATCACTGGTCAAGTATTAATTCCAACTGCATCTTTAATACTTTTGATTTTATTAAGTTTTAAGATTGATATTAATTCCTTTTTTATTTGTTTAACTATACCAGGTCCTTCGTAAACCATTCCAGTATATAATTGTATTGCATCAGCACCAGCAGAGATTTTTTCAAAAGCACTTTTTCCTGAGTCAACTCCCCCTACACCAACAATCGTTATATCTTTATTTAAATCTTTATAAAATTTTCTCACAAGTTTAGTTGAAATATCTTTTATTGGTTGCCCAGATAATCCTCCTGCCTCTTTTTTCTTAAAATCTAATAATTTTTCTCTATTTTTATCAGTCGTATTTGAGAGAACGACTCCATTAATTTTATACTTAATCAAGATTTCAATAATATTACTTACTTCATTATCATTTATATCTGGAGAAATTTTTAGAGCTAAAGGTGTTTTAATATTTTTTGCTTCTTTCAATTTGTTTAATTTTTCCAATAAATTAGTTAAACTATTTTCTCGATGAAAATCTCTTAAGCCTTCTGTATTTGGTGATGAAATATTGACTGTAATATAGTCTGCATATAAATACAGTTCTGACAAACATTTATAAAAGTCATCTGTTTTGTCTTTAGTCTCTCGATTTGGTCCAATGTTTATTCCTAATGTGCCATTTGGCTTATTTCTAGATAATCTTTGACCAACAATCTCTAAACCGTGATTATTAAATCCAAGTCTATTTATTAATGCTTTATCTTTTTCTAATCTAAATATTCTTGGTTTAGGATTACCTAATTGTTTTTTTGGGGTAATAGTTCCAACTTCAACAAATCCATATCCTAATTTAAACAAAGAATTATAAACTTCCGCACTTTTATCAAAGCCTGCGGCTAAGCCAATAGGATTTTTAATTGTTTTGTTAAATAAATTGGTTTCAAGGATTTCTTCATTTTTGACATAAAATAAACTCTTAGGTAAAAAATTTGCTTTTAACGACTTAATTGCCAAATCATGAGCAACCTCGGGGTCTAATGAAAAAATATAGGGCTTTAGAACTGAAAACATTTTTTAATTTATTTTATCATTTATTAATTTAATTGTTTCCTTTAGTCCAAAAAAACTTACAAAAAAACCCATCCTAGGACCATTTTCCTCACCAAATACTACTTCGTATATTAATTTAAACCAATCTCTGAGGTTATCAGCATAGCCATTTTCTTTACCAACAGAGTATATAATGGTTTGTATATCTTCGGGAGTTAACTTCTGATCAATCTTCTCAAGTTTTTTTACCAAATTATTCAAAGATTTTTTTTCAGTTTCATTAGGAATTTTAAATTTTTTATTTGGCTCCACTTTATCTTTAAAGTAATTAATAGCATATTCCGTCAAATTATCTAAAATTGGATGATCTTTAGGTTTTATTTCTTTATGAAATCTATTTATGAATTTCCATAATATATCTTTGTCATTTGCATTACTCGATCCAACCAAGTTTAATAACATTGAAAAAGGCATTACTATTTTTTCTTTTGGGGGATTGCCATTATGTATATGCCACACTGGATTAGTAATTTGATCTTTCTCTTTTTGATTGGGATATTTTTCTATAAGAGATAAATATTCATCAACAGTCTTTGGAACTATTTCTGAATAAAGCTTTTTAGCTCTCTTTGGATTTGGATACATATATAGTGATAAGCTTTCGGGAGAAGCATATCTAAGCCACTGATCAATAGAAATTCCGTTACCTTTGGACTTAGATATTTTTTCTCCTTTCTCATCTAAAAAAAGTTCGTATGCAAATCCATTAGGAGGTGACTTACCTAGGACTCGACAAATTTTACCAGAAAGAATTGCACTTTCATTTAAATCTTTACCATACATTTCAAAGTCGACATCAAAAGTAAACCATCTCATTGCCCAGTCAACTTTCCATTGTAACTTGCAATTCCCATCTAATATATTAGTTTCAAGCTTCTTATTATTATTATCAAAAATAACTGTACCATTTTTTTCATTCTTACCAATTAATGGAATTTCTAGTACTTTTCCTGTTTCAGGGCATATTGGCAAAAAAGGACAATAAGTCTTTCTCCTTTCTTCCCTAAGAGTAGGTAAAATTATGTTCATAATTTCATCATATTTTTCTAAAACTCTAAGAAGTGAATGATTAAAATTACCCTTTTTATAATTTTGTGTTGAGCTTTTAAAGATAAAATTAAACTCAAATTTGTTTAAAAATTCTTTTAACATTTCATTATTATGTTCTCCGAAACTTTTAAATTTTCCAAACGGATCTGGAATATTAGTCAAGGGTTTTCCAAGATTTTTTTCTAAAATTTCTGTATTCGGAACATTGTCTGGCACTTTTCTTAAGCCATCCATATCATCAGAAAATGTGATTAGTTCGTGATCAATTTTTTGAATATGATTAAGGGCATTAATCATCATGGAAGTTCTTGCCACCTCGCCAAATGTTCCTATATGTGGTAATCCGCTCGGGCCATATCCAGTTTGAAAAGTAATCTTTTTTTTTGATTTGATAATATCTTTTCTATCTTTTAAAAGTTTTCTTATCTCAACAAAAGGCCAGGAAGATGTTGATTGAATTAAGTTATTATCAAGCATAAGTATGGTTTATTAAATTTTATATATAAAATACAGTTATAATTATAAGATATTAAGTTGAATTTTATAGCTATTTAAATAATCTAAATTTGCATGGCCACAAACAAAACAGTTTTTTTCATGATTGGAATACTGCTCATAGTATTAGGAGCCTCGATGTTAGCTCCTTACGCTATTCAACTATTATACAAGGAAAATAGTCACAGCTTCATTGCCTCATCATTTGTAACAATTTTTATTGGTATATTATTTGTATTAGCTAACCTTGAGAAGGAGTTTAAACTTAATCTACGACAAACATTTTTATTCTCATCTTTAGCATGGTTAACTGTAGCGATATTCGGGAGTTTGCCATTTATTTTATCGCCCGAGGAATTTTCTTTTAGTGAAGCTTTTTTTGAGAGTATGTCTGGGATTACAACAACTGGAGCTACTATCATAGCTAATTTAGATAACAGTCCAAAAAGTATTTTAATTTGGAGGGCTATAATGCAGTGGCTAGGTGGAATAGGAATTGTTGTAATGGCAATTACAATTTTACCACTATTAAAAGTTGGAGGTATGCAATTGTTTAAGATGGAAGGTCCTGATAGCACTGAAAAAATTTTACCTAGAACAATCGAAGTTGCCTCTATAATTATTTTAACATATCTAGCACTAACATTGCTTTGCGGTTTATTTTATTGGATTTTTGGTATGTCAATCTTTGATAGTATATCTCATGCGATGACTACAATTGCTACAGGGGGCTTTTCAACACATAATGAGTCCATAGGGTATTTTAAAAGTTCAAATATAGAAATAACTGCTAGTATATTTATTATTCTGGGAAGTATACCTTTTATTTCATATTTAAAATTTGTAAGAGGCAACAAAAAAATATTTTTTAGCGATGTACAGATAAAAGGACTTATTTATCTTATAATAATTTCAGTTGTTGTAATGTTTTTTTATCTTTTATTTATAAATTACCAGAGTAGTTTTTTTGATAAAATAAGAATTTCTTCTTTTAATGTAATTTCAATCTTGTCAGGAACAGGTTATGTTACTGATGATTTTGGTTTATGGGGAAATTTTTCTTTAATATTTTTTTTATTTTTAATGTTTGTAGGAGGATGTGCAGGTTCAACAGCATGTGGAATTAAAATTTTTAGGTTACAAATGTTGTTTATTTTTTTAAAAAACCAAATTAAAAAATTAATTTATCCTAATAGTATAATTATTACTAAATATAATAATCAAAAAATTACAGAAAGTTTTATAAATTCTGTAATAGTTTTTATATTTTCTTTTTTATTTATTTTCTTAATTATAGCTATGCTTCTCTCTATATCTGGACTTGATTTTCTTACATCAATTTCTGGTTCAGCAAGTGCAATATCGAACGTTGGCCCTGGATTAGGTGATGTTATTGGGCCAAATGGAAATTATAAAGCTATACCTGATGTATCAAAATGGATATTGTCTTTTGGAATGTTACTTGGAAGATTAGAATTATTTGCAGTATTAGTTTTATTCTTTCCATCTTTTTGGAGGAACTAAAAAAATTATGGAAATTTATAAAAAACAAACATTATCTGAAACATTCTCTGTATATTTTGACAGACGAATGATTAGAATTCTTTTGCTAGGAGCTATAAGTGGATTTCCATGGGTGTTGATCGGAAGCAGCTTAAGTCTTTGGCTTAAAGAAGATGGTTTAAGTCGTAGTACAATTGGTTGGGCAGGGTTAATATTTGCTGTTTATGCTTTTAATTATCTGTGGGCACCAATAATCGATAGAATTAGAATTCCGTGGTTGACAAATAAGATTGGTCACAGACGAGGATGGATTGTCACTATGCAAACAATAATTTTATTAAGTTTAGTTTGCTGGAGCTTAATTAATCCTTCAGCAAATTTAGCCTTAGTAATATGTATTGGTTTAATAATAGCAATTGCTTCTGCAACCCAAGATATAACTGTAGATGCTCTTAGAATTGAACAAATAGGAGAACATGAGGGAAAATCTATGCAAGCAGGTGCTGCCATGGCTGTTGTTGGATGGTGGACAGGATACAAATTAGGTGGAGTAATAGCTTTAAATGCAGCTGAATTTTTCGAATTAGCTGGATTTGAAAATTATTGGCAAATTACTTTTCTAATTTTAGGAATTGTAATTATAGCTTGTAACATTGGATTAATGTTTGTTCATGAACCTCAAACTATAGATAGAAAAAAATCACAAGAACTTACCGACAAAATGATTGAAGATAGATTAGGATCTTCTAATTTAGCCACTAAGTCATTAGCTTGGCTCACAGGAACAATTATAGGTCCGGTTATAAGTTTCTTTAAAAAAAATGGTTTCAACATAGCTTTAGCTATTTTAGGTTTTGTTTTTTTGTTTAAAATTGGTGAAGCTTTCCTGGGAAGAATGTCAGTAATATTCTATAAAGAAATAGGTTTTACTAAATCAGACATTGCTCTTTACTCGAAAGGGTTAGGATGGGTTACAACTGTAATCTTCACACTGCTAGGTGGCTTATTTGCAATACGTTCAGGAGTTATAAAAGCAATGTTTTTATCTGGAATATTAATGGCCTCGACTAATTTATTATTTTCTTTATTAGCCTGGTACGGAAAATCTGAGTTGCTATTCGCTATTGCAGTTATATTTGATGATATGGCTGCAGCATTTGCAACTGTTGCTTTTGTAGCTTTTATTTCTATGCTTGTAGATAGAACTTATACTGCAACTCAATATGCACTCCTCGCATCAATAGGAACAGCAGGACGAACTACTTTGGCAGCCTCGTCTGGAGCTTTAGTCGATTGGTTAAATGGAGATTGGGGAATATTTTTTATAATTACTGCGATAATGGTAATACCTTCTCTAATATTTCTTTATATGATTAAAGATAAGCTTAAATTGAATGACTAAATACCTAACAAACAACTTTACAGTCATTAACCTACATAAAGAACCCTCGATCAAATCTGAAATAGTAACACAAATGATTTACGGAGATAGTTTTTCAATATTAAAAAAAAGCAAGGAATGGTTTAAAATTAAGATCAAAGAAGATGGTTACAATGGTTATATTAAAAAAAGAAAATTCAGTAAATATGTAAGACCAACACATAAGGTAAAAGTCTTAAAGTCAACAATTTTTAAACTTCCGGGTAGAAGAAAAAAAATAAGTGAGATATCGTTTGGTTCGAAAATAAAAGTCACAGGTAATAAAAACAAATTTCTTAGGTTTTCAAATGGATGGATAAACAAAAATGATGTTGACCCAATAGCCTATAACGAAAAGAACCCATTCAGAAAAATTTCTATTTTTGAAAATATCAAGTATAAATGGGGAGGAAAATCTTTTAAAGGAATAGATTGTTCAGCTTTAATACAGATCTTTTTAAATTATAATAATAAAATTTGTCCAAGAGATGCAAAAGATCAAGTAAAATTTTTCAAAAAAAACGTTAAACTAAAAGAAATAAAGAGAAATGATATTATTTATTGGAAAGGTCACGTAGCTTTGGCTCTTTCAAACAAAAAACTTATTCATGCTTATGGCCCAATGAAAAAAACAGTCGTTATGGGAATTCATCAAACAATTAGGAGGATAGAAAAGACAGCTAAGTTAAAAGTTATAGGTATTAAAAGGCTTTAAAAAGCAAAGGCAGCTTCAGTCTCCCTCCACTGCCCTTAATTAAATGTAATTGATTCGACACTTAAATTTAAGACTCTTATTAGTTGAGTGTGGATATTTAATGGCGGAGAGAGAGGGATTCGAACCCTCGAAACGGTTTCCCGTTTACACGCTTTCCAAGCGTGCGCCTTCAACCACTCGGCCACCT
>MDTA01087080.1_pt1 | contig 10549 bp, 10 predicted proteins | sample 811151 | NCBI WGS metagenome assembly MDTA01 (sample SAMN05326648, study PRJNA326480) | marine metagenome | isolation source: seawater | place: Indian Ocean: South | collected 2010 | reverse complement strand
TTGAAGGTCTACGTTCTCCATTATTTGAAGCACATCCATATATCAGCACAAAAATAATAGGTATTAGGTATTTTATTTTCATATAATTCTTTAAAAATTTATTGATAGAATGTAAGATTGTTAAATGAATTTTATGGAGATTATTATTTGATGAATGAAATTGACGTTTTAGAATTAAAAAAGATGAAAGATAATAGCGAAGACTTTATTTTATTAGATGTACGAGAAAAAAATGAAATTGATTTCGCTAGTGTTAATCCACATATAAATATATCTATTGGTGAAATTGCCGAAAGACATCAAGAGTTAGAGAAAAACAAAAAAATAATTGTAATGTGTCATAGTGGCGTAAGGTCAGCAAATGTTTGTGAATACCTAAAGCCACTTGGTTACAATGTATATAATTTAAATGGTGGAATAAATTCATGGTCAGAACTTATTGATTCATCAGTACCAATATATTAATGTTTAAAACATCGAACTCCAGTAAACATCATAGCTATATTATATTCATCACAAGCATCAATTACTTCCTTATCTCTAATAGAGCCACCGGGTTGAATAATGGCTGATATTCCTGAGTCCTTTAATGAATCAATACTGTCCCTAAAGGGAAAAAAGGCATCTGATGCTAAAACTCCACCAGCAACATTTTTCCCACCCTTTTGAAGAGCCATTGAAACAGCATCAACTCTACTGACCTGGCCTGCACCTAATCCTACTGTAATATTATCTTTTGCGATCAGTATGCCATTTGATTTAGCATGCCTCAAAACCTTCCAAGTAAACAAAGCCGTTTTAATATCTGATTTAGATGGTTGAGCTTGAGTTACAACTTGTAAATCGTTTTCGGTTAAGTTTTTTATGTCTGTATCTTGCGCCAATAAGCCACCATCAATATTCCTAACTTCTATTTTAGGTTTTCTTACATTAAGGTTTCCAATAGATAAAATTCGCAAATTTTGTTTTTTCGAAAAAATCTTTAATGCATCATCGTCAAATGATGGCGCCAATACTATTTCTGCAAATACATTGATGATTGCCTCTGCAACATCAGCGGTACATTGTTTGTTAAGCGCCACAATCCCGCCGAATGCAGATATTGAATCAGCATTAAATGCATTATTATAAGCTTCTAATAAATTTTTTCCAATTGCAACACCACACGGATTAGAATGTTTTACAATAACACATGTTGGTTTATGAAACTCTCGTACGCAAGCTAGTGCGCTATCAGCATCCATAATATTATTATATGAAAGTTTTTTACCTTGATGAATTGTGGCATTAAGAATATTATTATCAGAATTTCCATAAACCGCATAGGATGCGGCAGATTGGTGTGGGTTTTCTCCATATCTTAAATGTGAGTGTTTAGTATAAGATAGATTCAAAATGTTAGGTAATGATTCACTATGCAAATAATTATATATCATTGTATCATACTAAGCTGTATGTCCAAAGGCTTTTGATGCAAGTTTCTCTCGAGTAGAAAATGAAATTGTACCACTTTTATTTAATTCAGATGAAATTGATTTATAGTCTGATGGATCAACTAATACACACACCCAACCCAAATTTTTTGCTGCTGATCTAATCATAGTTGGCCCGCCTATATCAATGTTTTCCAAAGCAAGTGGTAAATCACAATTAGTCTTATTAATTGTTTCTGAAAATGGGTACAAATTACATATCACCAAATCAATCCATTTTATTGAATTTGATTTTGCGTCATCCTCATGGATATCTCTTAACCCAAGGATCCCGCCCTCAACTAATGGATTTATTGTTTTAACTCGCCCATCCATTATTTCAGGAAAATTAGTATAATCACTAACATCCTGAACTGGTATGTTGTTTTCTCTTAAGGCTATTGATGTTCCACCGGTTGATAAAATTTCAATTTGATTATCATGTAATACTTTTGCTAAATCAAAAATATCTGTCTTATCATATACTGAAATAAGCGCTCGTTTAATTTGAATTGGATCCCTGTTTATTTTTGGTTTTTCAATCATTTTTTATTTATAACTGCAAGCGTCAAGCGACTTGTACAAATTAAATTATTTTTTTTATCAGTAATATTAATGTTCCAAACCTGCATTGTTCTGCCAATTCTAAATGGTTCTGCTCGCCCATAAACCAATCCCTCTTTTATAGATTGTAAATGACTGGCATTGATTTCTATACCAACAACTGATTTTTTTTTATAATCTATATTCATGCCAGCACCAATACTTCCTAATGTTTCAGCAAAGACCACACTTGCCCCACCATGAAGAAGTCCATATGGTTGTTTTGTTCTATCATCTACGGGCATTTCCCCACATATATAATTATCACCATAGTCCGTTATTTTAATACCTAGATAATCAGTAATTGTGTTTTTCTGAAAAACTGATATTTCTTTTATTACTTTTTTCTTATCCATTATTTAATTAAGATTTATCTAATAGCTTAATACAATCAATAAACAAATCTCCTTCTAATTTTTGTACTCGTTCTTTTAATTTATCAACTGTGTCTGAATCTTTAACTTCACATTTTGATTGCATTAATATTGGTCCCGCATCTAATTGATCTGTAACATAATGAATTGTACATCCAGTTTCTTTATCGCCATTTTTTAAAACCTGTTCATGAACACTGGTGTCCATTCCACCACTATACTTAGGTAATAATGACGGATGAACGTTAATTATTTTTTTATTCCATTCTTTACAAAATTCTGAAGATAATATTCTCATAAATCCAATAAGCAATACTAGGTCAACTTTATGTTTTTTAAGAATCAAAGTTATTTCAGAATCAAATATATGTCGCTCTTTACTTTTGTGTGAAATAAGTTTTGCGGGGATATCATGATTCTTTGCTCGTCTAAGTATAAATGCATCAGAGTTGTTTGATATAACAACTGCAATTTTAGCATTGAGTTTTTTTTCAGATATAGCATCAATAATGACTTGTAAATCAGTACCTTTTGTTGATCCTAAAACACCAAGGTTTATCATCGTAAACTTTTCATGTGATCTATTCTTTTCTGAATTAATTCTTTTTTACCAATATCTTTTCTATGAAAAAGTGGACCCTCAATAGATATTATTTCATTTTCAGCAATTGTTTCTGCATCAAAAATAGAATCCGCAATGCCCACATAAGCAATAGTTCGACTTCCTGATTCCACTAGTTTTTCTTTTTGAATATTAACGGATGCATAATATAGACCATTATGATTTGATATTTTAGAAACGTCAATTTCTTGGCCTTTAACTGGATTGTCTGGATAACCGTTGGGAACAGCATATTTACAAACTGTTGCTTTTGTTGAAAATTTTACTGGTACATCATCAAGGTTTCCGTTAACAATGGCATAACAAATATCAACGAAATCAGACTCTAATATTGATAAAACATTCATTGCCTCTGGATCCCCGAACCTTGCATTGTATTCAATTAGTTTAACACCATTAGCTGTAGCCATAAAGCCGCCATAAAGTATTCCTCTATATGATAAATCAAATTTATTTTTTATAGCTTTTGCAGTAGCTTGATTAATTGTTTTAGCATCGTCTATATCTTGTTTAGTTAAAAAAGGCAAGGAGTGATTGCTATCAGAATATGTTCCCATACCGCCAGTATTAGGTCCAGTATCACCTTCATAGGCTCGTTTGTGATCTTGAACTGCTGGCATGTGTTTAAGATTATCACCATCACAAAAACTCATAAGTGAAAACTCTTCACCAATAAATTTTTCTTCAATTACAAACTGAGCATCACTATCCAATAATTCTTTACAGTAAGCTAAAGCTTCCGTATGTGAATGTAAGTGTTCCCCAGCAACCTTAACTCCTTTACCACCCATCAGACCATCATATTTAACAACATAATTGTCTTCCAAAGTATTTAAAAAATCTTCTACTCCTCGCATGGAGCTAAAGGTCTTATACTCTGGTCCACCAGGTATATGATATTCTTTTAACAAATTTCTTGTGAATGCTTTGGAAGATTCAATTTGAGCAAGGTCCCTTGTTGGTCCAACTGTTTTAATGCCAATAGACCATAATACATCGGCTACACCTGCTGCCAGTGGGTTTTCAGGCCCAATAATAGCTATGGTTGCAGATACCTGTCTTGCATAATTTGTAACAAATGTTGGATCGTTGATATCACCCATAGTGAAGTTTTCACAAGAGTTAACGATTCCAGGATTCATATTAGAAGCAATACAATAAATCTCTTTTTTATGAACAGAACGATTTAGTGCGCGTATAATAGCATGCTCTCTAGCGCCAGAACCAACAACTAATATTTTATGTTTCATTTATTAAAAATGTTAAGAGAATTTTAATTTACTGAATCTCCACTTGTTCGATCAAATGTTCTCATCTCTTCCATTTCAGTAATCTTTGCATTATCGATATCCTTTGCAACATAATATCCATCAAGACATGCCATGCAAGGACGATCTATATAATGATTACCTCTGCGAGTTACTGCTTCAACAAGATCCTCAATTGTTTGATATAGTAGGGCATCAACTTCTAAATATTTTTCTATTTCTTGTTCAGACATATTCCCAGCAATCAGTTCTTTTTTAGTGGGCATATCTACTCCATAAAAACAGGGCGACTTAACTGGCGGACATGCAACTGTAAAATAAACTTCTTTAGCGCCAAAATCTTTTAACATTCTTACAATCTCTCTGCTGGTATTACCACGAACGATACTATCATCTAAGATCATTACTTTTTTATCTCGAATTTCTAGCTCTTGAGGTACCAATTTATATTTAACAGATTTTTTTCTTTCTTCCTGTCCAGGCATAATAAAGGTTCTACCTATAAAAGTGTTTTTATATAACCCTTCAGAATACCTAACCCCTAAAGCATTAGCAAAAGAAAGGGCAGCTGTATTGGCAGTGCTTGGCGCAGGGATTACAATATCTGGGGTTTTATCTGGATATTTTTCTTTCCATGAATCAGCAAGGTTTTGCCCCATTCTTAATCGTGATCGATATACACTTACATCATTTAAAGTAGCATCAGGTCTAGCAAAATAGACATATTCAAATATACAGGGATTAAATTCTTTTTTTATAAGTCGCTTACTAAATATCTCTCCATTTTCATCAACATAAATAAGCTCTCCTGGTAGTACTGTTCCTTGGGGTTCATATCCCATTGCATAGAACATGGTGTTTTCAGAAGCAAAAATATAGTCTTTTCCTCCATTACCATTTGATCTTTCTCCTTTAACCAGCGGTCTAATGCCATGAGGGTCTCTAAATACAACTAAGCCCTTACCTATTATAATTGAGGTCACTGAGTAAGCACCTCTTACTTTATTAAAAATATTACTAACTGATTCACAAAGTAGCTCAAAAAACTCTTTGCTTGTTTGTGGTGGTGAATCCTTATGAAGGGCATCTGCAAATAAATGCAATAGTACTTCAGAATCACTATTAGTATTCAAATAACGAGTTTCGGTTTTGGTTACCTCTGAAGCAAGTTCGTTATAGTTAGTCAAATTTCCATTATGGGCAAGAGCAATCCCATAAGGAACAGATGTCCAAAAGGGTTGCACTTCTCCATGGCTAAATCCGCCATGTGTTGGATAGCGATTATGCGAAATACCTATATTGCCAGTAAGTAACTCCATATTTTCGGAATTAAAAATTTCTTTAGCAAGACCAACACCTTTTTCTTTATGCATCCGTTTATCATAGGTCATAATTCCTGCCGCATCTTGTCCCCGGTGTTGTAAATTAATTATACTATCATAAAGTTCTGACGCAACTGGCTTGTGTGAAAATATTCCAGCTATCCCACACATTATATTAGTTCAACCAATTTATTTGCAATCCCAATATATGATTGTGGGGTTAGAGACGATAGTCTCTTTTTGTCTTCTGGAGATATGTTTAACTCGTTAATATGTTTTGATAATTCCTCTACATTAATACTTTGTCCGCGAGTAAAACTTTTTAATTTCTCATATGCATCTAATTGGCCAGCTTTCCTAAGTATCGTTTGTACTGCTTCAGCTAATATTTCCCAATGATCATTTAGCTCTTTATCCATTTCCAATTTATTGATAGTTACTCTTTTCATCCCTTTTGATATATTGTTTAAAGCTAAATAGGAATGTCCTAAAGCTACACCTTGATTTCGTAAGGTCGTTGAGTCGGTTAAGTCTCTCTGCATTCTTGAATTGGGAAGTTTTTGTGCTAGATGCGTTAAAATAGAATTTGCTATACCGATATTCCCTTCTGCATTTTCAAATTTTATGGGATTTATTTTATGGGGCATAGTGGATGAACCTACCTCACCAGCAACTTTTTTTTGACTTAAAATTCCTCTGCTAACATACTGCCATATATCTTTACATAGATCGGCCAGAATAGAATTAACTAAAACTATTTGGTAATAACTCTCCGCAGCAGAATCATGTGGTTCAATTTGTGTTGTGATTAAATTGGGTGTAAGACCAATTGATTTAATATATTTTTTTGCAAAACGAATCCAATTTACTTTTGGATATGCAACTTGATGCGCTGACCATGTGCCTGTTGCGCCACCAAATTTTCCAAGAAGATCATGAGATTTTATCTTATTTATTTGTCGTTTTATTCTTGAGCAATATACTGCTAATTCTTTCCCAAAAGTTGTTGGTGTAGCTGGTTGACCATGAGTCAAAGCTAGCATAGATGAGTTTTTATACTTTTTTGCAAGCCTTATTAATTGCTTATTAATTGATATTAGCTTGGGTAAATAAACTTTTTTTAAACCATTTTCCCACATTAATGAATAGGATAAATTGTTTACATCTTCTGATGTAAGTGCAAAATGAACCCATGGATGTAGTTTTTTTCTTAACTTACTTTGAATATAATATTCAATTGCCTTCACATCGTGTTTTGTTGTTGCCTCAATATCTTTGATTTTTTCGGCAGCTGAATTATTAAAGTTTTGATAAATTTTTCTTAGCGTTATCTGTTCGCTTTTAGAGAACGCTGGAAGACCATCAATCTTTTTTTCACTACCCAGAGCAATAAGATATTCAATCTCGACTTTTAGCCGATACTGCATAAGGGCAGATTCTGAAAAGTAATCAGCGAGAGCCTTTACGCTACTTGCATAACGTCCATCAAGTGGTGAAATAGCATTAAGTTGACTAAACACCAAAAATTCGTTTAACAGCCAGCGCGCAGTTCCCGGGATCCACAACAGTCATTACTGGTGTATTGCTTGGCATTTGAAGTGTGGAGTGAATATTTACGAGCATATCTGCTTTATCGGAAAAAGGTGGACAGCCTAGTGTCGGGAATTCAGAGTTTGCCGCAACAAACCCTGACAAAGCATTGGATCTTCCTGCTATAGTAATATATACAATATTTTCTTTGTCTTTGTTAGCGTTTAGAATTTCCAAAACCTTCAGGGGTTCTTTATGAGCTGAAGCGGCATGCTGTTCCCAGCTAATACCAAACTCATCTAATTTATCGGTGATTTTTTTTGCGTGTGGCTCATCAGATGTTGAACCCATTATAATTACAACATTCATATTAGATCCTTTAAATTACTATTAATTCTTTCATGAATTGAGAGATCGGCTTCAGGAAAGGGGAATGATTGACCGGTAATTGTTTCATATAAATATATATATCGACTTGAAAGCTCAGATACCAAATCATTTGGAGCTTCTGGTAGTTGTTCATCATTATATGGATCACAGTTATCAACAAACCAAAGCCGCAAAAATTCCTTATCAATATTTTGTGGATCAAATCCGTTAGCCATTCTTTCCTCATATGTATCGGCTATCCAATAGCGACTTGAGTCGGGTGTGTGAATTTCATCAATTAATAAAATATTTCCATCATCATCATGTCCCATTTCATATTTTGTATCAACAAGAATCATACCATTCTCAGCTGCTTTTTTTTGTCCAAAAGAAAATAATTCAAGGGCCTTTGCGCTGCAATAATCCCAATCATTTTGAGTCATCCATCCTTCGGAAACAATTTCACTTGGAGCAATGGGGCGATCATGGTCTTCTTCCTTTGTGGTTGGTGTAAGCATATTTTCTTCTAGCTTTTGATTTTTTACTAATCCATCTGGAATAATATTACCACAATACTCTCTGTCACCATTATTATATACAGTCCAAAGTGAAGTACTTGTGCTTCCTGTAATAAAACCTCGGACAACAAATTCTATAGGTATAACGTTACACTTTTTAGCAAGAGTAACATTTGGATCTGGAATATTTATTACCTGATTGGGAATAATCTCTTTTGTTTGTTCAAACCACCAGGCACTAGTAAGGTTTAGGACCTGCCCTTTAAAAGGAATTGATGCTAATACTCTATCAAAAGCACTTTGCCTATCCGTTGTGATTAAGACAATTTTGTCTTCAAGCTCATATTGGTCCCTAACTTTTCCTGTCCTTTTATTGCCTTGAGAAAGATTGGTCTCTGTTAATGTGTTTTGTAATTCGGAATTAATCCGCTTTTTGTAATGTTTATTTGATTCTATAGCATTCATAAGATAATGTGTTAAATAATATGTTTGTTTCTAAAATACTGTTTATTGTTGATTCAAAATTACCGCTGTTTACAATTACATTCCATATTACTCCGTGTTTAATATTTAAAATTTCACTTATTCCAAATTTTTCTGTAAGAGATTCATATTTAGCTCGACCATGTATGTCTTCTTTTTGTCGGATTAAAAAAGATACTGTATTCTCGTTTGACTTAATTTCACTCAAGTATTCTTTATTAGAATTATATAATTCACCCGTTGTGTCTATTTTTGTTAATATTTCATCAATGTTTTCATCAATTTCTATCTCCCAATGTGTCTGTCTTGATAATAAAACATCGTATCCTTTTTGTGTGAGGGCATTTTGGACCGAAGATGCTTCGTTATCATTAATTATCATATCAATTATCCACTCAGTATTATTATTGTTTTTATAATCATTAATTTCTAAGGGTACTTTTTTTGAACTTAATTGATGATTTGTTCTTGGGTTTCCTTCATTAACATATTCCAACATAGATGAAAAAATCGCGTCTCCATTTGGGGTGCGTTCTGGATGCGGCATAATAGCCATAATATTTCCCTGTGGATTACAGACTCCAGCTAAGCTATAATCCGACCCATTTGGATTAGTAGGGAATTCATCTATTACATTACCATCATTATCACAATATCTATATACTGTTTGTTGGCTATCAATCATTTCTTTTAGCAATGGTTTTGGAAGGACAAATCTTCCTTCACCATGCGCAAGTGGTATATTCATCCAATCGTCTTTTTTCATATGCCTGGTGAACGCACACCTGTTTGGCTCAACACCCATTTTTAGATTTGCCCATGTATTATAATACCCAACTCCGACTATTTGATTGTTTTGTATTCTTTTATTATCAGTAAGGGCCGCCCCAACTTGATAATTTCTTAACCCCGGGACCATTCCGCTTTCAATTAAAATTTGAGCCCCATTACATATACCTAAAATTGGTTTTCCACTTTCTGATTCTAATTTAAGTTTATCTATTATTGGTTCTAATGATGCTATTACACCTGCTCTAGATCTGTCTTCATATGAAAAACCTCCGACTAAAATATAACCATGAAATTTTGACAATTCCTGCACCGGTTCGTTCCACAAAAATTCTACCGGGGTTAACCCTGTTCTCTCGCAGGCCATAAAGGTTTCTCTTTCAGTATTGGATCCCGGAAATTGTATGATTGCTATCTTTGCCATTATTTAAACACTACTTCATTCACACCTTTAATAACATTACCAATATGAAAAACTTCTGTTAGGGGTTTAAGGTTTAATATTATTTCATCCATATTGTCAGGGTGTACAATAAATGCCATTCCTATACCCATATTGAAAGCTCTGTACATTTCATCTAAACTAACATTCCCAATTGATTGCATCACTTTAAATACAGACAATATCGGCCAGCTATTATCAATTATTTCCACCGCACAATTATTTGGAAGTATTCTAGGAATATTTTCTACCAACCCGCCACCTGTAATATGTGCAATCCCATTTATTGGAATAGATTTGTTTAATAAGGAGAAAACATGATTGGTATAGTTTATGTGGGGTTCAAGCAATGTAAGGCCTACTGATTTATCTAGTTCATCAATATTATCTGAAATACTATATCCTCCGTATTCAAAAAATATTTTTCTTGCTAGTGAAAAACCATTTGTGTGTAACCCGCTTGATGGTAAACCTAAGACCATATCCCCATGTTGAATTTTTTCACCTGTTATTATTTTCTTCTTTTCAACAACCCCGGTTATTACTCCAACTAAATCATGTTCACCAGCAAGATAAACATCTGGCATTTCAGCTGTTTCTCCACCGACAAGTGATACGCCACTATCTTTACATGCAGATACCATTCCATCAATAATTTCCTTAATTATTAAGGGATCTAGTTTGTCGTTCGCAATGTAGTCCAGAAAGGTTAAGTGGCGAGCACCCATCACTAAAATGTCATTCGCAGCTGCGCTTA